>Ga0182837_1197_pt1 | contig 9341 bp, 5 predicted proteins | sample Passage237B_FD_121822 | JGI IMG/M metagenome (GOLD analysis project Ga0182837, IMG submission 121822) | reverse complement strand
GGCGGCGCCCGCGCGACAGGAGGAGCGCGCGCGACAGGCGGCGAAGAGTCGATGGCGGGAGCAGAGGCGGGGGGCAGCTCAGCCTCCGGGGGCGGGCCCGCGGGGGGACAGACGGGATCGGGGGGAGAAGGCGGCGCGAGCGAACCTTGTGGTGGTCGTTTGAGCGAAGAGCTGTGCGCCGCGCTCTCGGATTTTTCTCCCCTCGAAGAGGTACCCCCTGACCCCACCAACGCTTACGCGGACGATCCCGGAGCGGCGGGGCTCGGCCAAATGTTCTTCTTTGATCCGGACTTCTCGGGCCCACTCGCCACTAACAGCGATCTCGGTCAAGCGGGCGAAGTCTTCTCGCGTCCTTGGGAGCTACCGATGCCCGTCACCGAGAGCCCAGTGATCATGAACTCCTCCCGACTCCAAGTGGCTCACGTGATCTACGACAAGTACGCAGACGACTACGACGCCGTCTTCGGCACAGAGTTCGGACCTCTCCCCGATGTCATCGCGACGCTACCGGCGACCGGAAGGCCGTCTCAACCGGACTGGGACGACCTGGATCCGGCCCACAAGGATCTCGTGACGCGGATCTTCGTGAACTATAGCAAGTCCCTCGCGGCCTATACCCGCCTCCTCATCAGCAGAAGCTCGCGCTTCGACCGCTTCGCAGCGGGCGACTATGAGCTCTTCACGGACAGCGAAGTACGGGGATTTGAGGTCTTCGTGGGACCGGGCCGCTGCGCAACGTGCCACGACGGGACTCACTTTTCCGACGATCGCTTCCACAACATTGGCGTCGCCCAATCGGGCCCGAACACGCCAGGGGTCGACAACGGGCGCATCGGTGATCTCCCAGGCTTGCTCAGCTCCACGCTCAATGCCAGCGGTGCCTTCAGCGACGATCCTGAGTTCGGGGCGAGCCTTCTCGAAGGACTCGACGCAAGCAATGAGGCGCAGCGCGGTGTCTTCCGCACGCCGTCGCTCCGTGGCGTGGCGGAAACAGCGCCCTATATGCACGCGGGCCAACTCGCGACCCTGGAGGACGTCGTCGAGTTCTATGATCGAGGCGGCGACACACCCTCCGCGGGCACCAAGTCGCCGGCCATCGTCCCGCTCGGCCTCACTCCCGCTCAGAAAGCCGACCTCGTGGCGTTCCTGAAGAGTTTGACCGGTGAGCCCGTGCCTCCGGATTTGCTCGAAGATACGTCCTATTGAGCCCCCCTGCGCGCCCCGCGTTCATCCCGGCTGGTCCTCGGGTCAGCCGGGCCCTCTAGCGCCCGCCCCATGTTCACGGTAGCGCGGGCAATGCCGTGACCTTTGAGCTTCTCATCATTGTCGCGCTCATCCTCGCCAACGGAGTTTTCGCCGGGGCGGAGATCGCCATCGTCTCAGTCCGTAAGACGCGGATGGTCGAACTCGCGGAACATGGGAGCGCGGACGCTCGCGCCGTCCTGCTCCTCAAGGACAACTCCGAGCGGTTCCTCGCGACCGTACAGATTGGCATCACCATGGTCAGCGCGACCGCCGCGGCCTTTGGCGGCGCCTCGATCGCTCAAGACCTGACGCCCGCCTTGGCTGAGATTCCTTGGATCGGTGAACAGGCAAAGACAGTCGCCGTCTCTGGGGTGGTCGCGGTCGTTTCCTATCTTTCGATCGTCCTCGGCGAACTGGTCCCCAAATCCCTCGCTCTCAACGCTGCGGAGCGGTACGCGCTCTGGGTCGCCAGGCCGCTCCTCGGACTCTCCTGGCTCGCCCGCCCCGTCGTCTGGCTTCTCACAGCAAGCGCCAACACTGTCCTCCGTCCGCTCGGAGATCGGACGAACTTCACGGAAGCGAGGTACTCCACCGAAGAGCTCCAAGAGCTCGTCCGCGGCGCGGCGAGCGCCGCCACGATCCATCCCAAAGTCGGCGACATCGCCGATCGAGCTCTCGAGCTGGCCGAGCTTACGGCCGCTGATCTCATGATTCCGCGCCAGGACGTCGTGATGCTCTCCCTCGACATGAGTGACGCCGACCTGCGCGCCATCCTCGAGACGATGCGTTTCACTCGTTTCCCCGTGTACTCCGGGAGCCGTGAGAACGTTGTGGGTTACGTCGCGGTGAAAGACATGCTGACTCAGCTCCTAGCAGAGGGGAAGCTCGAGCTAGGACGCATCATGCGTCAGCCTCGTTTCCTACCTGAACATCAGCGCGCCGTTCAGCTCCTCGAGACCATGCGAGACACGCAGCCGATGGCCATCGTGGTCGACGAAACGGGAGGGATGGCCGGAATCGTGACGCTTGAGGATGTGCTCGAAGCCTTCGTCGGCGAGATCCAAAGCGAGCACAGCCGCCTTCTCCCCGAGGAAATCCTGATCCAAGGGCCCGGGCTCGCGAAAGTTCTCGGCACAGCTCCAGTCCGAGCCGTCAATCGCGCTCTTTCCCTCGAACTGCCCGAAGATGGCTCGTTCTCGACCATCGCGGGCTACTGCCTGGCGCTCGCAGGAAAGATCCCAAGTGTGGGAGAGAAGCTCGTGAATCCTGAGGGGATCGAGTTCGAGATCGTCGAAGCTACGCCGAGGCGCATCCAGGCGCTCCTTGTGCGGGTCCCGACTGAGCTCCACCGCGCGTCGAGCACGGAGAGCTGACCCGCTTTCGTAGTGCTCCCCCACGGTCTCTCGCCGGGGCCCTCAGGGGGGGAGCGCGCGGAGCGCGCGGGGGCGCGCGGGAGATCTCTGGCGCGCGGAGAGGCGCGCGGGAGGTCTCTGGCGCGCGTGGAGGCGCGGAGGCGCGCGGAGCGCCTGGTGGGTCGAAGAAGAGGCGCCGCGGCGAGAGACCGTCAGGGGGAGCACCCGCCGCCCGGAGCGCGGACGCGCTGAGCGGACGCGCGAGGACGGCGGGGAGGGGGCCCACAAAACCCCGAGCCGAGCTCGAGGATCTATCTCGTGAGCGAGGGAGAGTGACCCTCAGAAGTCCATGTCGAATTCGACTTCGCCCGTCACGCCCACCTGATAGGCGCTGACGCGGCGCTCGAAGAAGTTCGCGAGCTCCTGCACGTCCTGAAGATCCATGAACGAGAAGGGGTTCTTCTTGTTGTAGGAGCGGGCGAGACCAAGGCGCGCGAGGCGCTGATCGGCGAGGAACTCGAGGTAGGTGCGCATGTCGTTCAGAGACAAGCCCGACACGCCTCCACCAAGCAAATCCTCAGCGAACTGCATCTCACATTCGATCGCCTCGGCGATCATCTCGCGGATCTGCTCTTCGAGCTTCTCATCAAAGAGGTCCGGCTCTTCCTTGCGCACAGTGTCGACCACCTCGAAGGCGAACGCCATGTGGCCGCTCTCGTCGCGGAACACCCAGTTCGTTCCCGCCGCGAGGCCGTGGAGCAAACCGCGGCTGCGCAGGAAGTAGACGTAGGCGAATGCGCCGAAGAAGAAGAGGCCTTCGATGCACGCAGCGAAGCAGATCAGGTTCAGGAGGAACTGACGCCGGTCCTGACGGGACTCGAGCTTGTGCAGATCTTGGATCGAGTCGATCCACTTGAAGCAGAACTCCGCCTTCTTGCGGATGCTCGGGATGTTGTCGATGGCCGCAAAGGCCGCCGCGCGCTCCTCCGGATTCGGTAGGTAGGTGTCGAGGAGCGTCAGGTAGAACTGAACGTGGAGCGCCTCTTCGAAGAGCTGACGCGAGAGATAGAGCCGAGCCTCGGGAGCGTTGATGTGCTTGTAGAGGTTCAGCACCAGGTTGTTCGCGACGATGGAATCTCCGGTCGCGAAGAAGGCCACAAGACGCTGGATCAGGTGCGTCTCGGCGGGGCTCATGCGCGTGCGGAGGTCTCCGGTGTCCGTCGAGAAGTCGACTTCTTCGACCGTCCAGGTGTTCTTGATGGCGTCCCGGTACATGTCGAAAAAGACCGGGTAGCGCATCGGACGCAGCGTCAGGCTCATGCCTGGCTCGAGGAGCGGCGCCCCTTCGCTCGGTGCGATCGATGGTCTCATTCGAATTCCAGAATGACGTACTTCGTCCTGCTTCGCCGGTACGGCGGGCAAATCCATATCCGAAAAATCCTCAGTCGGAGCAGCGCCAGGGGTTTTCATTGACAAGCCTCACAACTCTCGGGGTTCTCGAGGGAGCAAACGATGGCAGCCTGAGCCTTTTCGGCGTCAAACGGAGCCGGAGCAGGTGCCGGGTTCTTTTCCTCCTTACCAAAACCGTCCACCGTAGCCTTCGCGATGCGCGTGGCCGGACGGCTTCGGAGGTAATAGGTCGTCTTCAGGCCCTTCTTCCACGCGTACATGTACATCGAGGAGAGACGGCCAATGTTCGGGCTCTCGGCGAACAGGTTCAGCGACTGGCTCTGGTCGATGAAGGCGCCACGATCGGCGGCCATATCGATCAGGCTACGCATCGGGAGTTCCCAAGCGGTCCGATAGATGAGCTTCAGGTCATCGGGCAGCCCCGCCACGTCCTGGATCGAGCCTTCACCCAGCTTCAGCTTCTGGCGCATCGACTCGTTCCACATGCCGAGGGACTCGAGCTCACGCACCAGGTAACGGTTGACCTGAAGGAAGTCACCCGAGAGCGTCTCGCGCTTGAACAGGTTCGACACCTGCGGCTCGATGCACTCGTAACAACCGGCGATCGAGGCGATCGTAGCGGTCGGGGCGATCGCGACGAGCAGCGAGTTGCGAAGGCCCACCTTCTGGATCTCCGCGCGCAGCCCTTCCCAGTCGAGATCGGTGGTCGGCTGAACACCCCAGGCGTCGAACTGGAGCTCACCGCGCGCAGCACGCGTCTCGGGGAAACGCGCGTGCGGGCCGTGGACCCGTGCGAGCTCGACGGACTCCGAGAGCGCGTAGAAGTAGATGACCTCGCTGATCTTCTGGGAGACCTTGCGCGCTTCCTCCGAATCGAAGGGCACACGCATCTGGAAGAAGACATCCTGCAGACCCATGAGCCCGAGGCCCACCGGTCGCCAAACCTCGTTGGACGCGCGGGTCGACTCGATCGGGTAGTAGTTCAGGTCGATCACTGAATCGAGCTGACGGACTGCGCGACGCACGGTCCGACCGAGCTTCTCGAAGTCGACCTCGACCCGTCCATCCTCATTGGTACGCGTGTGGCGCGCGAGGTTCACGGACCCAAGATTGCACACGGCCGTCTCGTTCGCCGAGGTGACCTCGATGATCTCGGTGCACAGGTTCGACAGGTGCACGGTGCGGCCGGGAAGAGCCGTTTGATTGCAAGCGCGGTTCGACTTGTCCTTGAAGGTCATCCAGCCGTTTCCGGTCTGGGCCAGGGCCCGCATCATGCGCCCGTACAGGTCGCGGGCGGGGATCTTCTTCTTGGCGAGGCCGGCGGCTTCTGCTTCGAGGTAACGCTTCTCGAACTCCTCCCCGTAGAGGTCGGGGAAGTCAGGGACGTCCTTCGGATCGAAGAGAGACCAGTCTTCACCGCTCTCGACGCGCTTCATGAACAGGTCGCTGACCCAGTTCGCGAAGTTCAGGTTGTGCGTGCGGCGCGCTTCGTCACCCGTGTTGTCGCGGAGCTCGAGGAACTCCTCGATGTCCGCGTGCCAGGTCTCGAGGTAAACGCAACAAGCGCCCTTGCGCTTTCCGCCCTGGTTCACAGCGGCGACGCTCGCGTCGAGGGTCTTGAGCCAAGGAACGATGCCGTTCGAGTGACCGTTGGTGCTCTCGATGAGAGAACCGCGGCTCCGCACGCGGTGGTACGCGAGACCAATGCTTCGAGAGCATCGCGACGTCCGTGTAGCGCTTGTAGATGTCCTCGAGGTGATCCGCGGGGGAGTCGAGGAGGAAGCAGGAGGAGAGCTGTTCGTGCTTCGTGCCCGCGTTGAACAGGGTCGGCGAGCTCGGCAGGTACTCGAGCCGCGAAAGGAGCCCGTAGAGCTCGAGAGCTTCGGGCACGTCCGGCGAGAGGGCGCAGGCGACGCGCAGGAAGAAGTACTGGGGCGTCTCGATGACCTTACGGGTCTTCGGGTGCTTCAGGAGGTAACGGTCGTACACTGTACGCAGACCGAAGTACTCGAAGCGCTCCTCACCGAGGGGATCAACAGCGTCGTTCAACTTGCGCGCGTGCGACCGAACGAAATCGCGCAGGCGGTTGCCGATCAGGCCGAGCTCAGCGCCCCGCTCGATCGACTGGGAGAAGGAGTGGAGGTTCTGGTTCTCGACTTCTTTCTCGATGGTCTGGGCGAGCAAACGCGCGGCAAGCTGCGCGTACTCGGGCTCTTCGGCCGTGAGGGAAGCGGCCGTCTGGATCGACAGCTCATCCAGCTCCTGGGTCGTGGCTCCATCATAGAGGCCACTGATCGTCTTCGTCGCGACCCGCAGCGCGTCGACCCGACGAAGGCCGACACAACAACGGCTCACCGCACGGACGATCTTGTCCAGGTTAACCGGTTCGAAATCACCATTTCTCTTTTGAACACGCATCTGAGTGGGCGCGACGTCTCGTCGCGTATCTAGGGCTGGCGGCTTACGCTTCGCCGGGGGGGACTCTAATGAAGACTCACCCTGGGTCGACTCTACCTCTCGCACCTTCGCTTCGCTGATCGCCATTTCCTTCACCCTCTTTTCCCCACATGGACGGAGATCCCAGCAGAACCTCGTCCATTTCCTGTCAATGTCGTCTTCCGCTCTCCGAAAATCGTCAAAAGAGAATATGAAACCAATCTCCGCACCCGGGGGTGGGGTGCGAGGCTAGGCTTTTTGAATCGACTTCTTTTCGCTCCGCTTCCGCTCTCTCTGGAGAGGCGGAATCTGAGGCCCGACGTCTATTTCTGTCCGAAGAGAATTTCACTTCGAACGGATCTAGGAAGCCGGTTCAGGCTACTTCCGTAAGCATGAGAATTCGTTCTCCACGGCTCCCCGCGTGCACGAACCGGGCCTCTGAACCCGCGCTCAGCACCGACGAGCCCGCCCAATATATTGGGCATCGGCTCGGTAGGTCAACCAATATGTTGGGGAACTGATGAAATGTTGCCTCCCGATCGTTCAGGTAGGCAAAAGCGTAAAAGTGTTCAGTGGATAGCACTGAACAGCCCCCAAAATCCCAGGATCTGCGGGGCTTGAAACGCCTTCTGTGCGCTATTTCTGCCCTTCCGCGCGCAGGCGGCGAAAAAACTCCTGGAGGAGGCGCACCGAGTCCTCAGCGAGCACGCCAGGGGTGACCTCAAAACGGTGGTTCAGTCGCGCGTCGTTATGAATTTGATAGAGAGAGCCGGTCGCCCCTCCCTTGGGGTCAAAGGCTCCGAACACGACGCGCTGGATGCGAGCGTTCACAAGCGCCCCAGCGCACATCAAACAGGGTTCGAGGGTCACATAGAGGGTCCCTTCGACGCGCCAGTGCCCCAGAGCTCGAGAAGCCGCGCGCAGCGCGACAATCTCGGCGTGAGCCGTCGGATCCCCTTCCAGTTCCCGCAGGTTCCGGCCTCGACCGAGCTCCGTGCCGTCCTCAGCGACAATCACGGCGCCGACCGGAACATCGCCCACGAGGGCCGCAGCTCGGGCCTCCTCGAGGGCGAGCCGCATATACTCTTCGTCGAGCTCGCTCATAACGCCTCCTCAGGCGAACTCTCCGTCGCTCCTGGTGCCGCTAAGAAACCTCCCGTGTCGGGCCGGCCGAGGACGAGCTCTTCGGCGAGAGCTCGCTCCAGCTCCGTCGAGCTCAGGCGGTCTCGGTCGTGAGCGATGCGCATCAACTTTTCGAGGTAAGCCCGGCGGGCCTTGGAGATCCGCCCGTCGGACTCGAAGTGTTGTTTCTTCGGAGACGGCAAAATCGAAGCCAAAAAGAAGCACTGCGCGATCGTGAGCCGGTCCGGCGTCGTATTAAAATAATAGCTCGCCGCCGATTTTACGCCGTAAACGCCCGGGCCAAGCTCGACGACGTTCATGTAGAGCTCGAGGAGCTTCCGCTTGTCGAAGGCCTGCTCGAGCACCATCGTGAGGAGGGCTTCCCTCCCCTTCCGCGCAAGTACCTTCTCTCGACCCAGGTAGAGGTTCTTGGCGAGCTGCATCGAGATCGTGCTGGCGCCGCGCACGAAAGCTCCAGATACGACATTGTCGCGAATGGAGCTCTCGATGGCGCGAGGGTCGAAGCCCCGGTGATGGAAGAAGCGTCCGTCTTCGGTGACGAGCAGAGCTGTCTCGAAATAAGGAGAAATCGACTCGTAGGGTGTCCAAGAGGCAGAACCGGGACCCGATTCGACGAGCATCGGAAGCGCCTCGGGCCCGGGCACTGTGCGCGTGAAGGGCTTCTTGAACTGTTCAGGGGCGAGCGCCGCCGGGACCCGCTCGACCCGACAATTGTTCTCCAGCCGAAAGGCCACATTCATCTTGGAGGGCTTCGCGGTGTCGAACTGCGCCTCCGTGTCGAGGGCGAACGTGCCGCTCAATCCAATCTCTCGAGCACTCCCGAGCAGCCCAGGCGGAGCGGCGCCCAAGAGCGACGAGCACGCGAGCTGGGGAATTGTGAGCTTCAAGGCGAGCTGAGCCGTGTCTGCGTCTCTCTGGAAGGAGATCTGGCTCAAGAAACGCGCCTCCCCGAGCCGCATTTCCCCGTCCTTGAGCGAGAACTCCGACCCGTCGAGGCGCATCCGGAGCTCCCCGCCCCAGCTGAGGCGGGGGAATTGCAGAGGCTCCGGCGCGATCCTCGGATCGTCGAGCTGGAGTCGCTCGAGCTCCAGGGTCCCGCTCACGGAGAGCGCATCAGCATCGGCGCCAAGCGTGCCTCGCACCTTTCCAGTCAGCTCCGTCGAGTGGACACCACGAACTCCAAAGGCGCCCTCCTCGAGCCCGAGCTCGCGGAACGTGATCGGGCCCCCCGCGATCGTCGCCGAGATCTCTCCAGCGCTGAGAGGAACGTCGAGCTCTACCGAGAGGGGCGTCCCCTTCGCGTCCTCTCCCGGGGAAAAAGAGAGCTTGAGCGCCCCATCCTTCTTCTCCGCCGACAGATGACCTGGCCCGACTTCGAGGCGCTCGAGCCCTCGATGCACAGTGACCCAGAGCCGCTCGATGCTCGCTCGTTCGGGGAGGCGCGGCAGCGCCTGAGTGCGTACGCCTTGGAGCGCGAGCGCGACCTTCTTCGGCAGCTCCGGTCGCAGGCGGAAGCGCTGGAGAAGACCTTTCTCAGGGGTTTTTCCGTTAGGCGGCGGGGCGAGCTTCGCGTCACGAGGCTGAACCGCGTCCTTTGTATCCCCGGACTGCTCTTGTTCTCCGAGCTCGTAGATGACCTTGGCTTCGCTGGCGCTCAGAGCCTCAATCCGAGAGCGATCCGCCGAGAATCCGAGGAGCAAACCCGCAACTTGGAGTCGCGTTGACCCGGCGCGCAGCTCCACTCGATCGGCGCCG
>Ga0182837_1176_pt1 | contig 9404 bp, 7 predicted proteins | sample Passage237B_FD_121822 | JGI IMG/M metagenome (GOLD analysis project Ga0182837, IMG submission 121822) | reverse complement strand
GGCAAGCGTTATGGGGCCCTCTGCCGCTTTGCTTTCGCAGAGGTTTGGTTGGGTGGACGAGGCTTGTCGATCGTTTGCGGTCTGAGCGCGCGCAAGCGATGTGCCTGATTGTGAGGTTGACGCGGAGTTTGAGTATCGCGCGCAGCCATGGGTTTGCGAGACTACTGAGGTCTCGAGTTCTTTCTTCTCGCCCGCGCTGGGAGAGCCGAGGCCTTTTGCTTGTCTTGGTCTCGCGCCGATTTCCAGAATCTGCGGATGTTTCGGGAGGTTGGCGTGACCGGATTTCCTTCGCCCGCGCTCGGTTTAGGCTAAAATTGTTAGTTTGTGCTTTGAGTTGTCGCGGCTTCGCGAGGGCGTGTGCGTGAGGACCCCGAGGCTCGAGTTGTGTTCCGAGAGGTGTTGGTGGTCCAAGGGCGCGGGCTCATGCGGTTTCTCAATGTGTCCTCTCGAGCTCATCCCCGCCCGCGCTGAGGCTCGTGTAGGGCGCCTAGGGTTTGCTTCGTGGGGTCGTGGCGTGAGGCAGCGTGTGCGCGAGCATGTCAGGGGCCCGAGTGGCGGTCGGCAGCGTGTTGCTGGTCGGGCGGCGCGGGCTTGTGGGATTGCAGGCGCTCGGATCTATCCTGGTCACAGCGTCTTTTCAGCGCGGTCTTGGGCGCTCGAGAGGTCCGTTCTTTCTTGTGCGAAGTCATTGAGTGAGTATTCGGGCCGGACCCGATCAGCGATTCCGGTCACCCGATCACTGATTCCGGGCGCTTCGATCAGCGATTCCGGCGGCCAATCAAGGTCGAGATGCGACGCCTACGACGGTTTTCGAACCGGTGGCACACCCGGGGAATGTCGGAGCGCAAGAGCACGCAACGTGTACGAGAGAGCGCCGTAGTTTGCCCTGACTTGTGTTCGCAGACTTTTGGACACTGGACTGCGGTCAGTTTCAGGCCACCGGCGCCATTTGAGAATCTGGACGTCGGGCCGATGCGGCCCTCAGAGGCGCAATGTGTTTGTGAGCAGAAATTGATCCAGAAGTTTCTTTGTTTCCGGCTCGAGCGAGTATAAAAGAAACCGAGCCCTCACCTTTGGCTCTCTTATCGATACTGGAGGTGGGGCCGATCCAACTAGGAAGGGGACCTTATGAAGCAATGCTACCAGATCGGGTGGCGACGGTTGGCCGTGTTTGCCACCGTGGCGTCACTCGCGAGTACAGGTTGTGGAAGTGGCGACGTGGTGGACCGTTTGGACGGATTTTTGGTCCATTGCCCATGCAAGGTTGTTGGCGGGATCATGTACGAGGCCGCGGGTTGCGGGGATCCTGCCGTTATCGATACGCAAGCAGAGTTCACTGAAAAGTGTCAGAACGCCTGCAACGCATTCGGAGCGGACCTCAGCTTTTTCAACTTCCTCACGGGTGAGTTCGATAGCCCCTACGCGCCCAATCCCGGCTTTCGATTTGAGCCGTTTTTCTCAGAAACCCGCTGCAACCTAAGCGATGACCCAGGGAAGTTTCCTGGCACGGACGAGTTCGTCGCAACTTCGGATAGCAGGATAAATGTGTCCATCGAAGGGCATTCCGGAAGCACCCTCGCTTCTGGCTCGGCTTCGCTGACCACACCGGATTGCGCGAGCTTTCCATGCGAGGTCGCTCTTACTGATCTCTCGCTTTCGGGTGAGAACCTCAGCATCGAAGGAATCGGAATTTCAGGCGTGGGAGTATCGAATGCAAACATTTGGTATGGTACGATTGATGCGAACGGAAATATAACGTTCCCTTCGGGCAATGTTCGATTGAATGGGCAGCTAGTCGCGCATGGAGCGCTGGGCTCGGACTCATTCGTGCCGAACAACGATGTGACGGGCACGTTCGACAGTCAAACAGGCGCAATCGCAATCGACGGATACTTTGCTGGAACGGACGGAGCGTTTCAGCTCTCTTTCCGAGGAAGCTCCCAAGGGAATCGTACTCCTAGGCTTTCTGCGTTTGCCGGAGGAGATCTGACCTGCGACCCTCTGACCGGGACGGCACCGGTGGTGCTCGATGCATCAGGGTCGAGTGATCCTGATGGGACAATCTTCTCGGTGTCCTGGCGCAACGAGGGCGGCGAGCTCCTTGGCGAAGGAATGACCGTTCAGGTTGAGCTTCCTCCTGGATCCTACTTGGTTGCGGCTACTGGGCAGGATCCAAGCGGAAAAGCAGCTCTTCAACAGGTGTCTTTCCAAGTGAATGACACCGAACCGCCAGTGCTGACAGTGCCCAGCAATACTCAACTTGAGGCGTGTTCGTCCGGGGAAACTCAGATTGAGTTTCCCGCGCCGAGCGTCACAGATCTGTGCTCCGGGGCAGAGCTAACCGGACACGTGGTTGGCATCAACGAGGGCTCCGTCGGTCCCATCCCTCTCTTGGGACGTAGCGCGGCCGTCCCCCCAGGGACAGTTCTCGTGGAGTGGACCGCTACGAAGCCCAACGGGGTGGCAGCTACGATCAACGTGGAGTATTCGGTCGTCGCACGTCCGGTTCTCCGAGCTAGCGAGCAGCTGACGTTGGCCGACCGAGCGAAGATCCTCGCCTCTAACGGATCCAAGGGACTCATCTTGGCAACCGGTGTGCAAACAACCGAACTTGGAGCTGATCGGAGCGGTGCAAAGCGTGTCTTCAGTGTTCGCGCGCGAGCGCGCGTTCATTGACGGTGATCTTACAACGGGCGATCAGTTTTGGACCCAGAATGGCGTGAACGTCTTCGGTACGGTTACTGAGGAAACGTTCGCTCCTGCGGCCGCTGCTCCTGTTCTGTCCGGCGTACTCGCGCCCTCGTCCAACTCGGTGAACCTGGAGCCATCAACTTCGACAACGCTCAACGCTGGTCAGTACGGTGACGTTGCCGTCAAAGCCGGAGCAACTTTGACTCTAAGCAGCGGCGAATACTCATTCGCTAACTTGCAGATCGAACCCGGCGCTACCGTGCAGTTCGTAGGGCGCGTCGTTGCTTGGATTCATGGCAATGTCACGTACCGTGGCACTCAATCGGGGACTATGCCCATCTTCAATCTCCCCAACGCCTCTCACATATTTCTTGAATCGAGCTTCAACGGAATCATTCGGGCCCCGCAAGGGGACCTAACTCTCGGAAACAACAGTCCTGCGCAGGCGTTCACCGGTGAGTTTTTTGCTCGAAAGATCCTCGTTCGCGCGAACATGAACGTTCTTCAGGATAGTTTCGACTGCGGCGAGTAAGTAAGCGAGGGAAGCAACAGTAAGAAAACGCGAGGTGGCGGGAAACGCTGCCTCGCGTAATTTTTGATGTAGAGTTTGCTGATGCGTCGTTATGACGAGCCGAAAGCATGGGCCTCTCTCATCGCTTGCTTCCTAGCCCTGGGATGCGGCAAAGAGCCCCCGACAGAATCCATCGCCTTTGAGAACGAGGGTTTCACCTATGCCGTCATGGGGGGGGCGGAGCTGTGCGCAGGGGCTCCCGAACGAGCGCAAAGTGAAATCGTCGAGCTCTCCGACTGGTTCGGAGTCGGAGTGACGGGCGTCCGCTATAACCTCTACGAGGGCAAAGATTCCCTTCGCGACTTCGCGCCCTGTTCTCACTACGCCGGAGGCTGCTTCTCCGAGGGGATTGTTTACACGACCACCGGCGCAGATACGCACGAGCTCGTCCACGCAGTCGCCGCGGCGCTTGGGCAGCCACCAAGGTTCCTCGCGGAAGGAGCGGCGGTTATGTTCAGCGAGAGTTTCGGCTCCGTCGATACGCAAACGGTTCCTGAGCTCATAGGAAGCTTCGACGTCGTGCGGCTTTGCACGGATGAGGGGTGGAACGAGGCAGCGGAGAGGGACGTCGGCACCTTGTATCGCACTGCCGGAGCATTCGCGCGGTTTATCGTTGAGGAGTACGGGCGGGAGCGCTACGTGGATCTGTACTCTAGACTAACGCGAGGGCGGCCAGAAACTGAAGTTCGCGAGACGTTCGAGGACGTATTCGCTGTCCGTCTCGAGGACCTTTTGGCCCGATGGGATGCGTGGGACTTTCGGAGCACCGAGACCGTGTATCGGCTGACTCGAGGAACGCCCGTCCTTGGCTCCGAGGATGCTGCCACGCTCACTTCCTCTTGTGGCGTGTCGTGGGGACGGGATTTTGAGCACGATTCGAGCCGCCGCACGCTTCTTCACTTTCGGGGAGAGCCGCGGCGCAGCGTCTCGATCGACAAGAGGTCAGGTGGCAGTGCCTCTGGCGGCCTCCGGCTGGTGCTGCCAAAGTCTGGTGAACTGCTCGTCATCTTGGATGGACCGTCGGCTGCGTTTCGAGCTCAAACTCAGTTCTATGGGCCTCCTGCGGAGCTTAGCATCGAGCAATTGGACCTCGATGCTGAATTGGAGCTAAAGCAAACACCCGCGGTGGTTGTGAGCGCTTCAGCCGAGAAGCACGCTCCCGTGTGTTTTTCATCAGCCGTCGAGGTCGGAGAGATCGGCACGACCATCGTGGAGCCTGGCGTTTTCGTGACTGGTCTTCCGTTGGCCATGCAGTGCTGTGTGGGCGACGAATGCACCGAAATGGCGATGTGGCCGGATGGAAGTCCTGGCACAGCGACGTGCCCTTCTGGCTGCATCGTACCCAGCCAGGAGTTTCCTACCGAATGGCAATCGGTTCCCGCCGCTTCCTCCGTCGGGCGGCGGCTCGTCTATGGGGTCAATGTTGCGCAGTGAATCGATGATACCGAAGCAACTTTTTTGGATGCTTTGCGTGCTTGCAGGCGCGGTGTCCGGGTGTGCCCCTCGTTCGACCGGATCCTCCGTATCAGGTGGTCTTTCGGGTGCCGCGGGATTGGTGTCAGCCAACGCGCTCAATCGTGCCGCCAATGGTGCCTGCTGGGGTGAGTGTTCCGGGGGTAAGGTCTGCGACAAGGAATCTGGTCTTTGTGTTGCGGCAACGTGTGACCCGCCATGTCGGCAGGATCAGATGTGTGAGCGATTGAGCATGGGTTTCACTTGCGTGCCGCGAAGTACACCGAACTCGCCATCGCAAACCCCGATTCCTAAGGCGGACGGCGAGTCGGGTCTTACTCAGTGAGCAGTCTCGATCTCGCGTTGTGGGGGACGCTCGCGCCAGGGCTTCGACCCATAGAGTGCCCCGAACTCGCCATCTAGGGACGCCGGACTCCGCTCAGTCGCTGAGCGACAGCGCGCTACGACGAGCATTGTTTCCGAGCGGTCGGGGCGGCGAGGGCGGTGGAGGTCGCGAGCGTGCTCCGTTTGATTGTGGCCACAGTCGCATCGACTTACGATGACGAGTCCGTGGTTTGCGCGAGGTCACCGCGAGCAGGGGCTGCGCGCTCAGCGACTTTGTGCGACACGTTGCCCTCCTTGCGGAAGTCTTTCTGTGCGGGCCATCGCATGCGGCAACGCTCTTCTGGTCGGGGAGCTCATCGAGCGCGACGTCTCCCGCCGGCGGAAGCGGTCGTGAAACTGCACACGCTCAGGGCCGTGGCTGCGTCACGGCGTCTTAGAATCTTGTTAGGCCAGATTTCCGAATCACGGTTGCTTCAAGGTTTGGCCACCGCTTCTCGCCTTCGGCGACTGAAGAGGCCACATAACTGGCCGTTGGTGACCGACAGCCTCTGAGGGGCTTTCGCCTGCTTCGAGCGCTGTCGCTCGGCGCTCTCAGAGCGTATCCTCTTTGAGGATGAACGCCGGCTTGGGGAGGCCTCAAGCACGCGGGTGAGGGCTGCGGCACAACGGCAAACGTTATGCCGACCAGATTCTGTCGACGCTGACCTCTCGACCTCTCAAGCGCTAACGCACAAGGTCACGGGACGCATGCCCTGCGACCCTCTGCCGAAGTCGCTTCGATGAACTGGGTTGAACGAACCAGGTTTTCGGTCGAACACTGGGCCCTGACAGGCCGCGACAAGTCGTCAGAATCCCGATTCTACGGCTTTCAGCTTCACTTTATACGTGACTTTGAATCTGGGTTCGCCCTCCACGGCAACCACTTCAGCCTCGATACGGCTACCATCCTCCCATGCCCAGAAACGGCCAAGCTTGGCTTCGTTTGTCGCCAGACACGCATGCAGTTGCTCCCTACATTCCTCAGGAACCCGTGTTGTGCTGGACTTCGGCAAGCCGTACCGATTCAGGATCTCTTTCCAAATCTCTAGGACGGTAGGCAGCTCATCCTCGGAAACTGAACTTTCCACGGTCAGACCGCAAAGGCGATCGCCGCAGAACTTGAGAATTGAGCGCGTCGGCAGCTTCACGTCCGCGGGCGTACCAGAACAACGACTTAGCGAGTCCCCAGCCTTCCATTGATGCCCGCCGTCCCGGCACGCTGCTTCGGCTACTGCCTGGCTTATTCCAAACTTGAATCCGAGCGCTTCTTCCGGAAAGTCGACCGCGGATTCGGCCGCTGCTTCATGCTCGCTCCCTGAACGCCTCGTGCCACCCGATTTGAGCGATTGATCCGTCTCGTTTGGAACCTCACGCGAGTCTGCATTCAGGATCCACTCCCCGGAATGCGCCAACACGTAGGTAAGCTGCTGACCACATCCGCGAACGCCCCGAGTAAGCGGGGTGAGCCGGTGTATCTCCAGCTCACTCTCCGGACACTGCATATCGAAAGCAGCTCGTGTCTTCAGCCGTCGAGTAGGGGATGCACATGATACTGCGCTCAACAATGCAACAGCACCCAATACTCTGACGCAATGTGATCCTCGTGCTCGCATAAGGCGCAGCTTCTACCTGGAAAGGACGGTTCGCTCCAGACGTTGGTATTCGTTCCGTTTTTTTAGCACTCAGCAGGGGCTGGTATGATGAGAACTTGGTGCGTGCCGGGGGCCGTTGACTCCCATGCCTTGAGTCACAGACGGCCGTCGCTCCTTTCACTCCGCTGGGCCGCGGCGGCCGGTTGGTGTACTGTGAGGCGACTCGCCCGGCAGCATAGTTGCAAGGCGCCATGCCGAGATGAAACTACGGCAAAGGGCGGTCCATGGCACCGAGCAGTCGGGGCCGAACCAGCCAACTACCGACGCGTGCGGGTCCTTCGCCGGGATTGAGCGCGAGTTGTGAGTCGATGTATGGCCGGCGTGTGCCAGCTTCAGCATGCGGCAACTGGCTTGACCTTCAAGCAGGAGGATCGCCTTGGCGTCCTCGCACGGGTGCAGCAGCCTTGGCTCCGTCGTCCCACCGAAAGCTCTGCAAGCCGCGTCCTCCGCAGCCCGATTCGAGCTCACTTCGAGGCGGCCTAACTCGCCGTTCGTGACCGACAGCCTTTGCGAGCGCTTTCGCCTGCTCCTTGCGCTGTCGTTCGGCGCTCTCTGAGCATATCCTCTTTGAGGATAAGCGCCGGTTGAGGTGGTTCTCAACTAGTGGGTGAGGGCTGCGGCACAACGGCAAACGTTAGAGGGACTTTCGTATCTCCAAGCACCTTTGAGAGCTGTTCAAATAGCATGCAAAGCACCGTTCCTGAGAAGCCTCGCTCTGCGTTCCACACCGAGGGGCTATTCATAGATTGCGACGAATTTTCCTTTTCAGCGGAAGCGATTCGTCAGCAGCTTCAGGACCTTGACGAACTATTCGTAGGTCTCGAGGGACGTGTTCATAGAAAGTTGCGCCGAGACCACCGGCTGCTTCGTCTGCGGGCAGATTTGAAACAGTCAGTCTTGGCGTTTGAGTCAGCGGGTCGCCAGGGAAGTTTGCACTTTCATTCGTTCATGGAGATGCGCATTCACCTCAAGCTGCTTCGGGAAGCTCGACCGATTCTCGTCGACTGGGACCGATATGCTCATGACTGCCTCGATCCCGAATACTATGACCACTTCTTCTTCACCCTGGCCACGCGGCAAGCGTTCATTCTATGGAAGCTTGATTCGCAGATAGTACCCGAAGTGAGCGAAAGGAGGACGCCTGACCTTACCGTCACGATTGTGGGGCAAGAGCTTGGGGTCGAGGTAAAGACGAAACGAAAGTTGGTCGATCCGGAGGCCTCCATTTCTTCTTCCGACGCTGACAAGATCGTTGCGCAGGCTTTCAAGCGAGTCGGCTCGTCGCGAACGGGTCAAATTCGAGATAGACTTTCGATGGTCGCCATCTGCGGCTACTTCTGCAAAGGTGACTCTGCCGAGAATCTTACCGGCGCTGTTTCGCGGTACTTTGAACGGATGAAGAGTCGCCCGCGAGTCGCGGGAGTCGTAATTGTCAACCTGGCTCTTAGACTAAAGTGGCCACAGTTCACCGTGGTTAATCCAATAAACTTGATAATTTCGACGGACGCTTACCTGATCGCAAACCCTTACCAGGAGTCTAACGTTTTCTTCATTAGATTGGAGAACGAGCCAATCTTGCCAATCCCCAACGAGTTCAGACGCTGGTCAGCGGATAAGCCCGTCCAGTCATCGGGAAGGCGGTACATTGTCACCAACGGACATGTTAGTGTCAGGCCTGGCGCAGTCTTCCTTGCGAAGACGGCATTGGAAGAGGCCGTATCGGCTGGGAAAGCAGATTCGGAGGTTAGGGCTCTTGCGTTGGCGCTTCGACGCGCAGCAGACGCAGAGATACTTCAGGGAGAGCCCGTCAACGCGCGGTGGGCATACGAGCGCTTGTTGGAGATAGACCGTACTTTCGACGACGAACGTGAGGAAGCGAAAGACCTTAACGGACTTGGAACAGCACTGAGGCTTGAGGGTTCGGCGGAAGAGGCAGTACGCGTCTTTCGGAAGGCATTTGTACTGACTGCGAAGACAAAGGACACGGCGACCAAAGCGTTCATCCTAAACAACTTGGGGAACGTCTGGTTGCAATCGGGCCGTTTGGGTAGAGCACTACTTCTGTATAGGCGGGCGCTGCGCCTAAACGAAGAGGTCCAAAATGAGCGAGAAGTCGGCACAAATCTGGGCAATATCGGGACCGTCTACCAAAAAATGGAGCAAGGTGATGATGCTCGAACGCATTTCAAACAGGCGCTTGCAGTATGCGAACGGCTGCAATGGTGGCATGGGATTGGAGAGAATCTAATCCGGCTGGCGTCTTTGGAAGAGGAGTACTCAAACTTCAAGGATGCGCGACAATACATCGCGCTGGCGCGGGCCGTCTTCCTGAACAATAAATCGAGCAAATACGTGGCGGATTCCTTCTATCTTGAAGCAAACATCTGCAGCAAGGAGCAAAAATTTGATGAAGCGCGATTGTACTACAATAACGCCCTTCGTTTGTATGCGACGACCGGTCCAAGGTCGCAGATCGAGATAGTCTCCGAGCTACTAGCGCAGCTGCCGCGTCTGGCGGAAGGGGTCGCGTAGAGGAACGCACCGGGGTTAGCGCCCTCTAACTCACGCCCTGAGGCGGACCGTCAAGTAGAATGAGCATGAGTTTGTTCTCCTGTGATGAGGGGTGATTGCCGGACTTTGAGAGTCTTGAGGTA
>Ga0182837_1127_pt1 | contig 9440 bp, 9 predicted proteins | sample Passage237B_FD_121822 | JGI IMG/M metagenome (GOLD analysis project Ga0182837, IMG submission 121822) | reverse complement strand
CCCCGCACTCCCCATGCGCGCGCAGCGCGACACCTGCGCTCCGCACCACACCTGCGCTCCGTGCACACCCAGTGCGCCAACTGCGCTCCGCGGCACAACTGCGCCCCGCATTCTCCTATGCGCGCGCAGCGCGACACCTCCGCGGGACAACTGCGCCCCGCACTCCCCATGCGCGCGCAGCGCGACACCTGCGCTCCGTGCACACCCAGTGCGCCAACTGCGCGCCAACTGCCCCCCGCGCGACATCTGCGCTCCGCACCACAACTGCCCGGTGCCCCCCGCGCGACATCTGCCCCCCGCACCATCACGAAGCCACGCGCCCCGAGAACTCGTGAAGCGCACTTTTACTTTTGGCCCCGGTCCATCACAAAAGGCTGAGTCGGGCCGAGCCTTCCCCTGCACTCACCGCATGCCGCTTCGCTAAGAGGTTCCCCTTCCCTCAAGTCGCCCCGAGCCTCAAACGGGTCGAGGGAAGCTCCTGCCCCGACCTCCCGTACGAGCTGAGATGGGCCTGGGGGCCCGCGCGAGGCGCCGCCCGGTGACGAGGCGGGCCGGCTAGCGTAAAGACGGGGCGTGCTTCTCGCTCTCGACATCGGCAACACGAACATCGTCGCGGGTGTCTTCGACGAAGGGAACCTCAAGGCGACCTTCCGTTATGAGACAGTGCGCCGGCGCGGCTCCGACGAACAAGCCTTGCTTCTCAAGCAGCTCCTCGAGCTCCACGGCATTTCTCCGCTCGAGTTGACCGGTTCGATCTTGTGCAGCGTCGTGCCCCAGGTCACGCGCGCGGTCGCCGAAGGCACTCGCGTCGTCACCCATACGACACCGCTCATCGTCGGTGAGCCCAACGTGAAGCTGAACATTCGCATTCAGAGCGACAGTCCGCGAGAAGTCGGCTCGGACCGCATCGTCAACGCCATCGCCGCGCGTGCGCGCGGCCCTGGCCCCATCATCGTCGTCGACTTCGGCACCGCGACCACCTTCGACTGCGTCTCGGAGAGCGGCGACTACATCGGCGGAGCCATCGTGCCCGGCATCCAGATCAGCCTCGACGCCCTCGTCACGAGCGCCGCCCGCTTATCGAAGGTCGACCTGGTCGCTCCGAAACGCGCCATCGGCAAGAACACCACGCACGCGCTCCAGTCCGGCATCGTCTTTGGCTATGCGTCCCTGGTCGATGGGCTCGTCCGTCGCATCAGCCAAGAAATGACGCGAAAGCCGCGTGTCCTCGCGACAGGCGGGCTCGCGGGACTCATCGCTGAGCACACGGCGAGCATCGAGGAGGTCGTACCTTCTCTGACGCTCGACGGCCTTCGGATCCTTTACGAAAACCAGCGATGAAATCCCTGGGGGACGCCCGCCCTGCTTTTCGTCGCCCAGCGCCTGGCTGCCCGATACGAACGGGCGCTGGGAGTGCTGTGCCTGGACCTTGGCCCGATACCCAAAGCGTCTCCTCACGGGTACACTTCCTTCGACGCGCCGAGCGAGCCGACGTTCAAGTCGACGCGTCCCCGAGCGAGGCCCCTAGAGCGTGAACCTGGACGAGATCGACATCCAAATCAGCGAGCTCGAGACGCGGATCGATCGGCTTCGCGCGCTCTATGAGCAGTACTTCATGGGCTTCGAGCGCACCGAGCCCTCAGTGCCGCGCAAAGACGTTGAGCGACGCATCCAGGACCTGCGCAAGGTCCGCTTCAACAACACCGCCAAGCGCTTCAAGTTCCAGACCCTGATCCAGCGTTACAACACGATGCAGCAATACTGGGGCCGCATCTGTCGCGAGATCGAGAACGGAACCTACAAGCGCCATAAGCTCAAGGCCGAGCGCACCATCGGCAGCCTCGATCCGTCCTTTTTCGACGATACGAAGCGCAACAAACTGCTCCAGCAGGCGACCGAAGAGGCGCCGCCCGCTGAAGAAAAGCCGGCCCGGACCGAGCTCGGCAATCTTGCCACCGAAGCCGCCGAGCTTCTCGACGCTGGCGCCGATCTCGACGCCGAGCTCGAGCGAGCTCTCGAAGAAGCAACGAAGAAGCCTGCCGTCGGTGGGCTCCTGTCACGACTCGGAAAGCGCGAAGGGGAAGGCGATGCGCGCGACGTCCCCCTTCCTCCCGCAATCCGTCCCAAAGCCGCGCCGCCCGCGGTGCCGCCGTTGCCTGCAAAACCGCAGCCCAAAGTCGGCGCGGAGCTCCGCGCGCCCAGCGGCGCGAGCCCCGCTTCTCCAGGCGCCACTTCTCCAGGCGCCGCTTCCTCAGGCCTCGCGTCTCTGGGCCCCGTGGCCCGCGCACCCGCTGCGCCGCGCCCGGCCGTCGATCCTTTGGTCCCGGCCGCGCGCACATCTGTCGATCCCGTGGCTCCGGCGCCGCGCGCTCCGGTCGCCCCCGCCCCCTCGAGCGCGGCCGCACCCGCTCCGCCTCCGCGCCCCGAAAGCGAATCCAAACCCCAAACGCGCATCCCCTCCTGGCGTCCGATCGCGCTCACAGATCCTCCGAAGCGCCCGCGCACCCCGGTCCCCCCCGGCGCGCCTTCTCCCGTCGTCGCCAGCGTGACCGTCCCCATCACACACAGCTCATCCCGCCCCGCCCCGCCCCCGGATGGCGTGAGCGCTCCTTCTCACAAACCCGTCACTCGCGCGGTCGCCCCCCCTCCTCGGACGAGCACCGCCGCAGGCCCAAGTCTCGGTCCCCCGGCGCGGCCGGCGCCGCGCCCCGCTTCCTTCAGGCCGCCGCGACGTGAGGTCACCTCAACGCTCTCGGAAGATCAGATCCGCTCCATTCACGAGGGCTACCTGCGCGCCCGAGCCCAGACGAACGCTTCCCCTGTGAGCTACGAAAAGCTCGCGAAGAGCCTGCGCGAAACCGAAGCTCAACTCCTCGCGAAGTCGAACGGGCGCAAGGTCGACTTTGAAGTCGTCATCGAAAGCGGCCGCGCCATGCTCAAGCCGAAGCTGAAGTAGCTCGCCTCCTCCTTGCGCTGCGTCACGACTCGCGCGGCGAGGCCGCCTCCGGCCCTGAGCGCCGAAGACCTCACGCCGCACCTGTCGCGCCGCGCCCCCACTTGCGCAGGTCCCCAACGCACCCTCGCCCTCTCACGACGCCGTGAGTAGAATGCAAACTTTGGGCCGCGGGCGCATCAGAAGGTCAGAACGACCTTCGGGGCTCTTCGCTCAAGCGATTCGGGCCGCGGGGGTCGCGGCAGGGGTCGCGAGCGGGTCTTCGTCGCAGAAGAGAATCGCGCAGGAACAGCGCCCGTTTTGGCGCATACGCCGCGCGAGCTCAGCGAGCTCCTCGTCCGCATCGACCACAACCCCAGCAACGGGCTTCTTGGTCTTGGCGTCGTAGCGGCAATTGTCGAGAGCAACCCAAAGCCCTCGGTAGAGATCGGAGCAGCAAAGCTCCTTCCAACTCATATGTCGATCCATCGAAACGAATCCTGGGCTTCTACTTCGAACGAAATTTGCCAGACCTATGGAACCTGAACGACAGTTCGCCGGATTTCCGTAAGCCCGGGTTATTCCCGAAGCCAGAGCCATTTATGCAGTCGAACCTCAGGGAGTCAAGAAGACGGCAACGAATCCTTGGATTCCCAATTTTCGAAATTTCTCTGTAAACTTAGACAGTTAGAGAAATTCCGTCTCCAGCCGAGCGCTGGCGCCGGGGGTCATTTGCAGGAAGCGGCCGCCTCATCGAGCCGTTTGACCGAAACACCGACCCCTTTGGCGCCGCTGACGATCGAACGGATCTTCGCACAATCTGTGCCCGCATCCTTCACCTGACTACTCGCGGCGCGGCTCGCCACCGCTGTGCAAGCGCTCTTCCCTTTCGCATCACATGCCCCATAAGCCGCTGTTGCTTGGGACCATTTGCCGGCTTCCGCGAGGGTGCGGCAGCTATCACAACTGGGTCCCGGGTCGGGCTTGATCTCCGGCGGCTTTGTTTCAACAGGCTTTGTTTCAGGGGGTTTCGTCTCGACCGGCTTTGTTTCAACGGGCTTCGTCTGAGGAGTCGATGCGGGAGTTGTCGAAGGAGTCGTCGGCTTGGTGCTCGTGCTCCCGCTCGTCGTCGCCTTGGCTCCCCCAGCCGCGGGCGCGGTAGTGGGAGATTGTGAGCCGGGTGAACCGCCGCTCGAGCTCTCAGCACCGCCTGATCCGGAAGCCTCTGGGCCTCCGCCGGTCGCTTCGGGCTCGGGGCCCGCGACGGTATTCGTGAGTCCTCCGCCCGCCCCTGCGGACGTCGCGCCGTCGCCGCCCCAAGCAAAGAACGCCCCCGCGCCGCCCGCGACCAATAGGACGGATAACCCGACCACCCAGCCCAGGCCCCCTTTGCGCTCCCCGGGAATCGCAAAATCCTGGGTCGCGCTGATGGCATGTTCGGTGCCCGTGGAGCCTCGCTCAGCGAAGGAGGCAGGCTGGACCTGGGAGCGCGGCATGGCCCCGACGAGCTCCGTGCGCGCAACGCTGAGCGCGGCTTGATCGCCTCCAATGCTGGCCTTGAGCTCTTGAACGAACTCGCCCGCTGTGTCGTAACGGTCCTCCGGGCGCTTCGCCAAGCTCCGCATCACGACCGCGACCATCGGCGCGGGAATGCCTTTTCCGTTTGGAGTCTGTTCGATCGGGAACGGCTGGGCCGTCATGTGCTCGGTCGCCCACTGCCAGGGCGTCTCGGCCTCAAAGGGCAAGCGACCTGTGAGCATTTCATAGGTCATGATGCCGAGCGAGTAGATGTCGCTGCGCCGATCGAGCTCCTGCCCGGTGAACTGCTCTGGACTCATGTAGGGCGGCGTTCCGAGCACCATGCCCTGCTGCGTCAGCTTGCGCTCCTTGGCCGCATCACTCGACTCCCGTCGCGCGGCGATGCCAAAGTCGAGCACTTTGACGAAGTCCGGCTTGCCGAGGCGGGTCCCGAGCACGACGTTCTCGGGCTTGAGATCCCGATGCACGATGCCCTTACTGTGAGCTTCGTCGAGAGCTCCGGCGACCTGCTCGAGGATGCGCACGACCCGCTCGGGAGGGAGCGCGCCCGCCTCAGCGATGATGACATCGAGAGCGCGCCCCTCGACGAACTCCATGGCGATGTACAAGGTGCCATCGTCGGTCTGTCCGAAATCGTAGACCTTGATCGTGTTCGGGTGCTCGAGCTCCGCCACCGTGCCGCACTCCCTGTGGAAGCGGGCGAGGATGCTGGGGTCGTGCGAGAGGTGAGCGTGCAGGGTCTTGATCGCGACCTTGCGCACCGTCGAGCCCATCTGCTGCTCCGCGGCGTACACAACGCCCATGCCGCCCTCGCCGAGCACCCGGGTCACGCGGAAGCGACCGCCGATCAATTTGCCGATCCAACCCTCATTCGGACCGTCGGTCGGGAGCTGCACGCCGCAACTTGCACAAAACCGGGCGCCCTGAATGTTCTCGTGGCCGCAACTCTCGCACTTCATGGGTCAAAGGGAGTCTCACCCGATGAGGCCCCGCTGGCAAACAACCGGCCCCAGGCTGGTCGATCTGCCTCCGGTGCCTTTTGAGCCCCCTGCCGTGTGCACGGGAGGCGGAGGCGCCCGCTCGCACGCCGGGCCCGAAGGCTCCTCAAGGCTCTTCCACGTCAGAAGCCGCTTCCGCGTCCTCACTCAGGTTTGCCCGAGGCCAGGGCAGCCTCTCCCGCGCTCCCGTCTCGCCGTCGACCAAAAAGAGCTCAGTCCTGTCGCTCAGATCCGGAAAGAGCACCGTCGTCTTCGTCGTCAGCCCTTGTTCGAACACCTTCGATTCTTTGTCCGTCGGCGCGAGCAGCGGAAAGTCGAAGCGCACTCTTTCGACGAGCTCCTCGCCGTCCATCGCTTCGAGCGCGAAGCGACCAAACCGCCGCGCCGCGGCGGTCTCCTCTTCGAGCTCAACGGGTACAGCTTCGACGAGGCTCGCTTGTCCCGATTCGAACTTCAGCGCCATCCGAACGAACGCTCGCGTCCGCGTCGGGGGAGGATCCGGAGTTTGAACCGGACGCTCGACCGCCTTCGGGGGCTCCTCTTTCGGCGCCGGTTCGTTCGGCGTCTCTGGCGTCGCTCCGAAGCGCGCCTCGAGCCTCGGCAGATCGCGCATCTGCGGCGGATGGACGCAAGCGGTCGCCGAGAGCCCCACTATCCAAACTCTCAGCACCCAGAGCCTCATAACAAAACAGTCCTTCCCAGCATGCGCGCGCTCGACGCGAGCGTATCTGTCGCTCGCCCCGAGTAAGACAAAGGACCTTCCTCATAGGCGAGCCGGAGCAAATCGGGCAAGCCGCGCCGCTTTGCGAGTCCGAGAAATGGCGTTGTCTCGCTCGCTATCGCGTCCGGGTGTAGGACCTCCACGTCCGCTTTGCGCCAGGCGGTCCGCGCCCGAAGTCCCCGTCCCCGCATGTCGACAGCAGAGGAGAGCTCCGCCGCCGTCGCGTAATAAGCCCCGAGCGGCTCCACACCCGGCTCAAGACGACCGAGCCTCCGGTCGATGTCCCGCGCGACCAGCAGGACCATCTCGGAGACGCGCACCTCAAGGTCCCGGGCGACCTCTCGGAGGGCAATCAGCGCTCGCGTCTGAGCCCTGAGGGGCGAGAGGCTCGCTCCGATCGGGCGCGGCCTGTTCTCTTCAAAGTGGGCAATCTGGCGGTCAGCTTGGACCTGGGCTCGCTCCAGCAGTTCAGCGATCGAAACCGAACGCTCGAGGGCGCCCCGCGCCGCCGAAAAAAGGCTCGCCGGGAGCACCGAGCCCACCGCGCTTCCAAAGAGCTCACGATGTGCGGAGAAGAAGGACTCGAGCGCCCGGAGACCGGGCCCCTCCGGCGGAGCGTCCCCACGGACGAGCGCCTCCCTCGCCTTCGCATCCACGCGTACCCGGGTCATCGCCTCCTCAAAGGCGACGAGCGGCGTCAAAGTCGGAAGCTCGAGCCCCGCCTCGAGGACCCAAAGCGGCAGCCCCGTCAGGCTCTGGTAACTCGCGATGTGCAAGACAGCGAGCAGTTCGCTCTCCGCCGCGAGCTCGGCGGTACTCCTGGTGAGCTCCGTGAGCTCCGTGAGCGTTTGTTTGAGCCCGTCATCGGGCAAGATGGCGAGATCCATCTCGCGCATCCAGGTCGAACGCGAGAGCACCCGCTCCGAGAGCGTCTTCTTCTTTTCTTCGAGGCGCGCTGCTTCGGAAGCGCGCAAGAGCAGCTCCCAGATGGCTCGCGACAGACGCGTCAGCTCCGCGAGACCGCGCGCCGGCTCGAGCCCTTCACTCGGGTCGCGCCCCGGTGGTCCGAGCGAGAGCTCCAGAGCGAGACGCTCGAGGGGACTCTCCCTCGCCCCGAGAAGAGCTTCGACCTGCGCCGGAGACAGCCCGATCTCTCTGGCGCTCACCACGACCAATGGCTCGCGCGTCGCCCGCCGGTCCCACCTCCTCAGGTACTGCCCGAAGGCTTCGGCTCCGATGCCAAGGAAGCTGGCCTCGAGAGCGCAGATGAACCGACTGTCCGGGAGTAAGCTCGGAAGGGGCAGCGCGGGAGCGTTCTTTTCACTCGCGACGGTTCGCTCGAGCTCGCCGAGGAGCGCCTCGAACTCAGGCTCGTCCGGCACGAGCCCAATCGCCACCTCCGCCCGCCTCCCCAAAGCTTCCAGCCGCGACTCGAGGAAGATCCTCGACCACAACTCCCTCACGGCCCGCGGCACATCTTCCCGCCGCACCCGGAGCACCTCGAACCCGAGAGGCCCAGAAGCCCGCGGCTTCAAGCAGTAGCTCGACCAGATCCAGAAGCTCTCCCCGGTGATGTCGTCCGGGACCGCCGGCACCAGCTCCGAAAAACCTCGGAGCCGCTCATAAGATCGCGCCGCCTTGAGCGCTCTTGGCGCCCCGGTCAGGCTCCGTACCGCCGCCACCGCGTGATCTCGGGGAACGGAGGTCTCGAGCGCCGCCCGAAATAGCTTCTTGTCGAGCCCCCAAACCGACGGAGCCCGCTCGAGCTCGATCGCCCGCTCGACGATCCGCCGCGTTGCCAGGCCGAATTTCTTCTCGAGCCGCTCCGGCTCGATGGACCCGACAGGCGTCCAAGTAGGACCGGTGACACGAGAGTACATTCTCGAAAGAACAACGTCGCTCGGTCTCGCCGGCTCAGGGAAGCTGACCGGGGGAGCGCGCGTACTTGAGGAGTTTAGGACACAGCCATCGAGCGCGACGCGAGTCCGGCAAGAACCGGGTCGAGCTCGAGCTGGAGGCGAAGCATCTCACGGAGAGTCGTCAGCCTGGATTCGGCCATCGTCCCTTCTAAGTGCTTGGTGGCGCGCTCCACCTGGAGGTCCAAGAATTCATCTCGCGTCATCTGTCCCGCGAGGAACTGTGCGCGATCGGACGAGCCGCTCTCGGCGACACCGGAACCATCGAGCTCTGACGCGGAGCCCGGGGGAGGAACAACGAGTTTCAGCTCTGCCATTGGAATGAAAAACCTTAGCACCGTCCTCAAGGGGAGGGAAATCCGGGGTCAGGGGCCCCGAGGGAGAAGAAAAATCCGATTGGTACGGGGCTCGGCCGCTCCTTCTCCCCCGTTGCGTAAAAAAAGTCAGGTGACGTTCTTTTTTCGACGCCCCTTTCTCATTTCTCTGATTTCCGGGCACCGGGTCAGCCGCCAGAGGTCCGTGTCCCGGATCCGCCCCGGCGCATCATCCCCCCGCCGCGTCCGTCCGCTAGAACGTCCCCTTGATTCCGACACCCGCGCTCGCTGAAGAGGCATAAGGAAAGACGGTCCAGGCGACTCCGGAGCGCATCGAACCTCGCTTCGCGAGGTCCTCCCGAACCCAAAGGCGCTCTCGAGAGATGAGGCCCCGCACGACTGTCGCAACACCGAGCACTTGCGCCACACCCGCCGCGGCATACGTCGCGACGATCGCTGCCTGACTCACGATCTGGCCCTGACATCTCTCGATCGACTCCTCTGTCGTCTCGATCGAGCAATTGAAATCTTGTTGCCCGATCGCGAGCCAGGGGCCAAGCACAGGAATGAACGGAAGCGACCCGGCGCCGCTCTGATCGGCGCTGCCCGCGATGATGCCCGCGGCGTACGAGAACCCGAAGACTAATGCACCGCTCACGATAGCGCCAATGTCGGGGCGACTCCTCTCGACGTAACCCGCGGGCGGCTCAAGGCTTCCGTAGGCGGGCAGCGCGGGCGGACGAAGGGGCGCCCTCCCCCGGGCTGAGGTGCTCTCTGAGGTGAGGGAGCAGGAGCTTTGGCCGCAGCCGGGCGCGGCGCAGGTGGAGAAGCAGCGCGGGCGGGCGCGGGAGGCGGCGTCGACCTTGGCGGTGCAGCTCGCGGGGGCGCGGGAGGCGGCGTCGACCTTGGCGGTGCAGCTCGCGGGGGCGCGGGCGGAGGAGCCTTGGGGCGCGTGGCCTCCGAAGCGGGCGCGGCACGGGACGTTTCACTCGGGTCGTCAGGGAAGGCTGCGGTCGGCTG
>Ga0182837_1118_pt1 | contig 9738 bp, 7 predicted proteins | sample Passage237B_FD_121822 | JGI IMG/M metagenome (GOLD analysis project Ga0182837, IMG submission 121822) | reverse complement strand
GTCCGGTGTATCGGCCGACAAATCCTCGTTCTTCTCGGAGAAAGCTGAGCAGATCGCCGAGGCCCGCGCCGACGTCGATGACGGTCTCGTTTGGCTCTACGATCTCGGAGAGCACTCGAAAGCGGTTTCTCTGGGTCGCGGTGGAGCTCCACTGGACCGCGTGGGCGTTTGCGCCATGCTGTTTGAAAAGGGCGCGATAGTGCGCCCGAAGTTCTGCGGGGCCCGTCGTGTTCATGCGGATTTGCGCTCGGGATCGAGCCCTTCGACGTGCGAGAAGGCGAGGGGGGTCCCGCGTTCGAGGGCGACAGTGGCCTTCCGCCCGAGAACAAGGGGCAGGTACGCCGGCGAGATGCCGTGGCCGGGGCGGATGGCCCGGACGTGTTCGCGGGTCAGGAGCTCCCCCGCGGCCACGTCTTTCACCACGAAGAGGGAACGGCGATACTCAGAGATCTGCGCCTCGCGACCGTCGGCGAAATAGTGAGGAGAGCCGAGGGCCGCTTCGGCGTCCCGAACTCCCTGACACATGACGCGAAACTCCTCGGGCTCGAGGGAGAACTCGGCGTCGGGGCCGCCGTCTGCGCGCCTGAGGGTCAAGTGTTTTTCGATGACGCGAGCCCCGAGGCCCACCGACAGGACCGGAACAGTGACGCCCAGGGAGTGGTCCGAGAGTCCGGAAATGACGCCAAAGCGCGCAGCGATGTCCGGGATCGTGCGCAGGTTCATCTCGCGCGGCAAAGCGGGGTAAGCGCTCACGCAGTGGAGCACGACGACGTCGCTCGCCCCGGCTGCGCGCAAGGTCGCGAGGGCAAGCTCAATGTCGGCGATAGTGGAGGCGCCCCGCGAGATGACGACCGGTTTCCCCGTTTGGCCGATCCTCTGCAGGAGGGCGACGTCGCGAATCTCGAGGGACGCCACCTTATAGAGGGAGACGCCGAGCTCTTCGAGGAAGTCGACGGCGGTTTCGTCAAAGGGCGTCGAAAACAGCGGCAGCCCATGAGAGGCGGCGCGCTCCATGAGCTCTCTGTGCCATTCCCAAGGGGTATGGGCCTTTTGGTACAACTCGTAGAGAGTGTCGCCGTGCCAAGCCCCATCGACGCGGATGCGGAAATAGGGCTTATCCGAGTCGATGGTGAGCGTGTCCGCTGTGTAAGTTTGGAGCTTGATGGCGTCGGCGCCCGCGCGGGCGGCTTCGTCGATGAGCGCGAGCGCCCGCTGCTTGTCCTGGTTGTGGTTACCGGAGAGCTCGGCGACGACAAAAACCGGGGAGCTATCGCCGATCGAACGAGGGCCGCGGGGCGTCTGAATTGTGAAGTTTCTCATCGTCATTCCCTCACAGAAGATGAGGAGCTACGGTTTCGGCTCCTCGATTCAAAGCTGACAGGTCGGGCCGAGCGAGGAGGGTCTCGACGGCGCGCTCTGGAGAGATGCGATCGTCGATCGCAAAGAGCCCTTCAAAGAGTCGGGCGTCCTCGGCGTAGTCGAGGGTCAGGCGGAGCTCGGGGTGGCGGAAGATCTCAGGGATCGGGAGCTTCTTGGCCCTTTTTGCGTCCGCGCGACCGTAGAGCGCGAGGGTCACGTGCTCGCGCTCTGGAGCGCTCAAAGGCTCAGTCTCAACAAACGCCGAAACGCGGACGAGCTCGGGGGCGAGGCCCCGGGGCAGCTCCTCGTCGGCGAAGTAGAGGTAGTCTGAAGAGTCGTCTCGAGCCTCGAGGAGCTCCTTCGCAAGACGCTCCGAGAGCAAGGGACAGTCGCCGGTGACTCGGAAGAACCACTCGGCGCCCCGGCACACGTCATGTTCCAGGGCGAGGCGAAATCTCGCGTGTACGTCCTCGAGGGGGCCGCGCACCGTCGGAGTCCCGAGAGAGCGCGCCAGGGCCTCGAGAGGCTCATCTTCGGGGGCGTCCGAGGTCGCGAGCAGGACGCACTTCGCGAAGAGTCCGGCGCGACGGATGACGCGCTCGAGGGCGCTCATGGTCCCGAGCGGCAAGAGGGCCTTGCCGCGGAGGCGGGACGACCCAAAGCGGGCTTGGATGATGGCGGGGACAATCTCGACCATAGGAGCCAGCTCGGGCCGATCAGGCGGTCTGTTTCCAGCCAGCTCCCGAGAGCAGCGCGGAGATCTGCGCTTCGCTGAGCAGGAGATCGTCCCGATCCGACGAGTATTTGAAGTCGGCAGGAACCGGCACGCCGCGGGGCGGACCCATGCTCCAGCTCGGATACTCAGGATCGACAACCAAGAGCGGGCCGAGATCCTTCGTGCGGCGACACTCCTCGGGGGACAGGAGTGACTCGTGGAGTTTTTCGCCCGGACGGATGCCGATGACCTCGCGGGGGACGCCGGGGGCCAATGTGTCGGCGAGGGCTTCCACGCTCGCGGCGGGCAATTTCGGCAGGAAGATCTCTCCGCCGTGCATCAAAGAGAGCGCCTGGAGCACGAGATCGATGGCGCCGTTCATGTCGATCCAAAACCGCGTCATGCGACTATCGGTGATCGTGAGTTTGCCCTGTTCGCGCTGCTTGAGGAACAAGGGGATGACGCTACCCGCGCTGCCCATCACGTTCCCGTAGCGAACGACCGAGAAGCGAGTGCCGCGCTCACCGGAGTAGGAATTCGCTGCGACGAGGAGCTTCTCGAGGCAGAGCTTGCTGGCCCCGTACAGATTCGCGGGAGCGACCGCCTTGTCCGTCGAGATTCCGACGACCTTCTGGACGTTCTGCGCGAGGGCCGCCTGGATCACGTTCACGGTGCCGAGGACGTTGGTGTTGATGGCCTCAATCGGGTTATATTCGCACAGATGCACGTGTTTCATGCCAGCGGCGTGGATCAGCACGTCGACTGAGCGAAGCGCCATGTTCAGGCGGTTCACGTCACGAACATCACCCACGAAGTAGCGCAGCCGCGGGTCGTGAAACTCGCTCTGCATGGCGTGATGTTTCTGCTCGTCGCGGGAGAAGACGATGACACGCTTTGGATTCGCCTCGCTCAAGATGCGGCGAACAAAGGCTCGCCCAAAGGATCCGGTGCCGCCGGTGATGAGGATGCTTTTTCCGTCGAGGTCCGAGTGCAAATCTGTCATAGTTTTTCCTGCTTAGGCGCTGACTGAGAGGGCGCGCCCCTCAAACAAAATCTCTTCCAAGGCCGAGACGACCCGCTCGACGTCGACCGCTCGAAGTCCCGGATACATCGGGAGACTGAGCTCCTGGGACGAGAAGCGCTCCGCCTTCGGACAAGAGCCAGATCCCCGGTAGTACGGCTGCGTATGGACCGGGATGTAGTGGGCCTGGCTGCCGATCCCTTTATTTTTGAGCGCTTCCATGACCTCGCCCCGGGAGCGCTTCGCCCGCGCAAAGTCGATCCGCACGGGCATGAGATGGTGAGCGCTCTGCCGGTCTGGATATTCGGGGAGAGGCGCGATGATCTCAGGGTCGAGATTTCCGAGGAGGCGCTTGTAGAGCTCGTAGATGTCGCGGCGGGCCCCGAGGAAGCGGTCGAGTTTCCGCAGCTGACTGAGGCCGAGGGCGGCTCCGAGATCGCTCAGGCGATAGTTGTAGCCGAGCTCTTCCTGTACGTAGCCGTAAAGGCCCCGAGAATCGGGGGCCGGCTCTCGCCGAAGGCCGTGTTCGCGGATGCGCCGAAGCCGGGCCTCCTGATCGCCGTCTCGGACGAAGATCGCGCCGCCTTCCGCTGTTGTGATGTGTTTCACAGGATGAAAGCTCACCGTGACCATGTCGGACAGCTCACAGGATCCGACGGGGCGACCGGCATAGCTGGCGCCGAGGGCGTGGGCCGCGTCTTCGACGAGAAAGAGGCCATGCGCTCGGGCGATCGCGCCGAGCTCTTCCATGTCGCAAGGCATCCCGGCGAAGTGGACCGCGGCGATCCCGCGCGTTTTGTCGGTGATCTTGGCGCGCACGCTCTCGGGATCGAGGTTTCCTGAAGCGTCGACGTCGGCGAAAACGACGCGGGCGCCGAGCTGCCGAGCTGCGTTGGCGGTGGCGACGAAGGTGATCGGGGACGTGATGAGCTCGTCGCCTGGGCCGAGCCCGAGGGCTTGATAAGCGGCGTGGAGCGCAGCCGTCCCGCTCGAAACAGCGACGCAGCCAGGCGCCTGCACACGCGCCGCGAGAGCGGCTTCAAACTCCGAGACCCGCGGCCCCTGCGTGAGAGGCCCCCCACGAAGGACTCGCACGACCTGCTCAATGTCCTCGTCGTCGACCACATGGCGTCCGTAGGGCAAAAAATCGCTCATGTTTTGAGCTCCTTTCTCGCGCGGGCGAGGAGCGGCCGGGCTGTGATGATGGCGCGTTCGATGGTTCGATAGAGGCGACCGGTGGCGTCCAAGGATTCCTCAAGGGTCTTCGCGTTGGCTCCCTGGCGGCGGGCGGCATCGACCTCAGCGCTCTCGAGCGCGACGACGAAAGGGACCTTGCTGACGACGCTGTTCAGCTGTTTTTCGGCGAGATCGAGGCGAGCAAGTGCGTCAGGCGACTGACTGGCCTGCTTTCGCAATCGCTCACACTTGTTGAGCTCCACTTCGGTCTGAAGGAGCGTCTTTTGGAGGCCCTCGACGAACCCAAGGATCTCTTTCTTACGCCGCTTTTGACTCGGAGGATCCACAGCGGGGAGCCGCTCACTGACCCCGGCGTCAGCCGCAAACTCGCTCAAGAACTCGCTGAGCGCCCGCTGCTGGACGCCGTCGATGCGAGCGCCGCCCTCCGTGCAGTTCACAGTAAGAACCTGGGGCGCGAGTCGCTGAGCTTCGGAGCTGAACCACATTCGATAAGTGTCAAACTGCCGCGAAGTGCGGACCGCGCCGCCGTCGTAGCCCGGAACCTCATAGAAATCCTGGACGGCATTTTCGCCCAGGCCCGCGACGGTGCGGTTTTCGGCCATGGCGCGTCGCAGAGCCTCGCTCGAGTTCTTGAAGATGCCGCGTCCGGTTTCGTCGATCTGGATCTTCGTGGAGCCGTCTGGCGCGCTCTCGACGTAATAGGAGCTCCCGGCGAGGGCGAGATCTTGGCCAACGAGGGCTATCTGTTCGCAGCCGACGAAGGCGGCGAGTGAATAGGCGAGCGTGGCCACTGAGCCGCCGCTTCGGAGCAGTCCGCGCTCGGAGACGACGGAAAGCCCGGAGCGAAAGGTCTCGGGGTTCGAGGCGAAAAATACCTTTCTTGCCGCGGGAAGTGACACCACCTCGCTGTGGCAAACTACGTCCAAAGCGAGCAGCGCTACTCCGTCCAAGAGCCCGTCATCGAGCTGGTAGCGGAGGTTCAAGGCGTCCGCGACGACAACGATGTGCGGGACGATGCCAGCTTTGCGGAGAGGCAACAGGGCGCGATTGCCGGCGATGATGAGCGCTTTGTCGGAGGCCCCCTGGAGCTTATCGATGTTCTTTTGGAGCGAGGGCCCCGGTGAGACGACGATCGCCGGAGTGCCCCGAAAGCGGCCCGCGAACGCTTCGAGTCCCTCGGCGCGTGCGAGCTCGGGAAGATTCGTGAGACAATGTTTGATCCAGGTCGCGCCCGCGACCGCGATGGTCGCGCTGTTCATGGCACGATCGCGCACGGCCGCGGCGAAGTCACGAAGCTCTTGGTCCGTGAAGCTGCTGCCCGCGATACGCTCGACCACAACGTTGTCCGGTGGCGGATCGAACTCGACGAGACGGGCCAGAGTCTCCGAGGTCGTTTGCGCCGCTCGCACCCCTTCGACCGACGGCTGGGCCGTCTTGGTCAGCGCCAGAACTCGCAGCACTCCTGCCGAGCGCAGCTCGAGCGCCCGGGCGCCGAAGGAGTCTCCGACCAACACGATCGCGTCGCGGTCCCGGTCGAAGGAGGCCGGGAGGCGTGCGGTGGAGGATGGGGCAGGTCCGCTCGGGCGCGGCTCTTCCTGAGCAGAGGCCAGCATGCGGCCAGGACTCAGCAATCGCTGTGCCACGAAGGCAGTGAGGGCGTTTGTGGCTGAATTCCTGAGATTTGAGTTTGAGGAGCGCGCCGCGAGCCGACCTTCTGCGCTAGCGCGTTGACGCCGGAGGGGCCCCCGAGGTGTCGGCTCGTTGACGGCTGCACGGAGGCGCCGCCCAGCCAGAGGTTTCCATGAGCAACGTGCGCGCGTGTCTCATTCTGAGAGGAGCGCTCCGGAACCCCGGCGCCCTTGCACGGACGGGGGCAAGCCAGGAAAATCCGGGGCTGATCTCAGTGGATACGCTCCTTGGTCCCCCTCTCTTCCTCCAAAAACCGCGCATAAGATATATTATGTTAACTTTTAGAGGAGAAGGACCCCCGAGGGGGTCCCGGGTCTGTACGTCGGACCCCCGAGCCGCGGGACTCCCTTGTACGTTCGCGCCGCACATCGAACAGCCCGCCCAAGCTCGGTTCGGTCGCGATCTCGCGTGCCTGTGCCTCGTTGCGGCGTCTGTTGGTCAACGGGCACCGGCCGCGCTACGCCCGGGCGCACGCCGTCTGGCGTCTCTTCAACATCATGCATGAGCTGATTTGGGTCGGATTTTTTGCGCTCATCCTGGGCTTACTCGTCCTGGACCTCGGGGTCCTGAACCGCAAGCCCCACGCAGTGAGCGTCAAGGAGTCGCTCCTTTGGACCGCCTTCTGGGTGACCTTGGCGATGGTGTTCAATGCCTTCGTCTACTTCATCTACGAGCACGACTGGATGGGAGGACCCGCTGGTGTGAAGCACCTGAGCGGGGCTGACGCGGCGATCCAGTTCTTCACGGCCTACCTGGTCGAAGAAATGTTGAGTCTCGACAACATCTTCGTGATGTCGGCCATCATGACCAGCTTCCGCGTACCGGCCTACGCTCAGCACAGAGTGCTCTTCTGGGGCATTTTGGGCGCGATTGTGCTGCGGGGCGCGATGATTTTTGCGGGGACGGCGGCGATCCGTCAGTTCTCCTGGCTCATGTATCCGCTGGGCGCCCTGCTCGTGTTCACCGGCGGGAAGATGTTCAAGACGGACGATGATGCGGCGCCCGACGGTACCGAACACTTCGCGGTGCGCTTCGTCGGTCGACACTTTCCCGTGACGCGCGAGTTCATGGGAACGAAGTTCTTCGTGCGCGTGGACGGGAAGCTCCACATTACGCCGCTTCTGCTCGCCCTGATCGCGGTGGAATTTACGGACGTCATCTTCGCGGTCGACTCGGTCCCCGCGGTGTTCGGCGTCACCTTGGATCCGTTCATCGTGATGACGTCGAATATTTTCGCGATCCTTGGCCTTCGCTCGCTGTTCTTTGCGCTCCGCGCGCTGCTCGACAGGTTCCGCTACCTGAAGCCGACGGTGGCGATCATCCTGGTCTTCGTGGGCCTGAAGATGATCGCGGGCGAAGCCCTCGGATGGCACCCGCCCCCGCTCATTAGCCTGATGGTCATTTTTGGCCTGCTCATTCTCGGGGTCATCGCGAGTGTCGCCGCGCATTCGGAGGAGCAAGAATCTGAAGCCGACCCGGAGAAGCCCGTTCCGCTCGACCCAAGCGGCCCTCCCGAATGAGCCTCCGGGGCGCGGCCGCGGTGAGACGACCGTGGCCCGCTCTCCCGCTCAGACCCGTCGGGACGGGACACCCGCAGCGCTCCAAGCGGACGAACAGAGGACAAAGCGAAAAGGCCTCGCTCGGAGTCGAGCGAGGCCTTCTTCTTGAGACGTCGGTGCCGGAGAAGGGCTCAGCCCATCGGGAAGCCACCCATGCCACCCATGCCACCCATGCCACCCATGCCACCCATGCCGCCCATACCCCCACCGGGAGCCGCAGGGGCCGGAGGCTTCGGAAGCTCGTGGATGGTCGCCTCGGTCGTGAGCATCAGCGCTGCGACGCTGACCGCATTCTCGAAGGCGAGACGCACGACCTTGGTCGGATCGATCACGCCGGCGACCTCGAGATCCTCGTAGGTCTCCGTGCGCGCGTTGAAACCAAAGGACCCCTTCCCTTCGCGCACCTTCTCCACCACGACGGCCGGCTCGTGGCCCGCATTCGCCGCGATCTGAGCGAGGGGCGCCGTAGCTGCACCCAGGCGCTCGTCCTCGTCCGCGTACTCGATACCTTCGATGGCTGAGAGGGCTCGCACAAGGGCCACTCCGCCACCGGGGACGAAACCTTCAGCCAGAGCCGCGCGAGTCGCAGCGAGAGCGTCTTCGACTCGGTCCTTGCGCTCTTTGAGCTCGATCTCGGAGCGGCCACCGACGCGGATCACGGCGACGCCGCCTGCGAGTTTGGCGATGCGCTCCTCGAGCTTCTCTCGGTCGTATTCGCTGTTTGTCTCCGCGGCGAGTCGGCGAAGGAGCTCGATCCGGCCCTTCACCGCCGCCGGGTCACCGCCACCGTCGACGATCGTCGTGTTTTCCTTGTCGATCACGACGCGGCGAGCGCGACCGAGGTCTTCGATGGTCGCGGACTCGACCTTGCGTCCGAGGTCCTCCATGAACGCGGTGGCGCCGGTGAGGATAGCGATATCCTTGAGCATTTCCTTACGGCGCTCACCGAAAGCCGGGGCCTTCACCGCGGCCACCTTGAGCACACCGCGCACCCGGTTCACCACCAGCGTCGCGAGGGCCTCTCCGTCCACGTCCTCAGCGATCACGAGCAGCGGGGCTCCCGTCTGGTTGACTGCCTCGAGCGCCGGCACAAGGTCCACCATCGAGCTGAGCTTCTTTTCGTGCACGAGGACGTAAGCGTCTTCGAGCTCGACCTTCATGTCCTTTTGGTCGGTCACGAAGTAGGGGCTCAAGTAGCCGCGGTCGAACTGCATGCCGTCGACGACGTGAACCTCGGTCTCCATGCCCGGCGCCTGCTCGATGGTTACGACGCCGTCCTTGCCGACGCGCCCCACAGCTTCGGCGATATAGTCCGCCACCTTCTCGTCGCCGCTCGCGCTGACCAGGGCGATGTGGCGGATGTTCTCGGGGGAGCTTGCATCCTTCGACTGGCTGCGAAGGCCCTCGACAATCCGCGCCGCTGCCAGCTCGATGCCGCGCTTGAGGCCCATCGGGCTCGCTAGCTTGATGCCTTCGACGAAGATCGACTGGGCCAGGACGGTCGCAGTCGTGGTGCCGTCGCCGCTCGTGTCATTGGTCTTCTCGGCGACCTCCCGTACGAGCTGGGCACCGATGTTCTGGAGCTTTTCGCTGAGCTCGATTTCCTTAGCGACGGACACGCCGTCTTTGGTGATCAAAGGAACTCCCCAGCTTTTTTCGATCGCGACGTTGCGTCCGCGCGGCCCGAGCGTCACTTTCACGGTGTCGGCAAGCAGGTTCACTCCGGCCAGCATCTTGCTGCGGGCCTCGCGTTGAAATGTAATTCCTTTGGCGCTCATTTGGCCCGCAACTTAGGCCCCCCCCTTGCAGCGTCAAGGCCGCCCCGGCGCGAAAAATGAATGGGTCCGCGGACAAGAGCCAAAAGTGAAAAATCGAAAATGGGGGCTTGCATCGCCCCCCACTTGGCGATAACTAGCCGTCCCCGCTTCGACGGGGATTTCCCTCGGATTTTGGGGAATCGTCTAACGGCAGGACGCAAGATTCTGGTTCTTGTTATCTAGGTTCGAATCCTAGTTCCCCAGCCACTTCGAGCCAGACTCTGGCAGCGAAGCCCGAAGGACCCCGGTGACCAGAAGACCGGATCCAAACCTGAAAATACAACTGGCCCCATCGTCTAGCGGTTAGGACACTGGCCTCTCACGCCGGTAACACGAGTTCAAATCTCGTTGGGGTCGCAAAAGGAAGCCGGAGCTCTCAAA
>Ga0182837_1139_pt1 | contig 10167 bp, 9 predicted proteins | sample Passage237B_FD_121822 | JGI IMG/M metagenome (GOLD analysis project Ga0182837, IMG submission 121822) | reverse complement strand
CGAAATCGCTCAATGACGGCTCGCTCTTCGCGGCGGAGCCCATAGAGGTCGAAGACGAGCGCATCGAGGGCCTGCCACGCGCTCGAAGAGAGCTCTCCTTGACCGCTCATATCTTCAGTGAACCGCGTGAGCTCGGAGGCGCGTGTGCCGAGACCCTGGGGCGGCGCTGGGATACTCCTCAGATGAGAGATTTTGACCTGGGGCAGGATCGGCTGTCGCGCCTCTCGGTAGCGTTGATAATGAATCCAACGAACGAAGCTCGAGTTGAGCAGGGCCACGAGCGCAGAAGCCGGCCACTCAGGGAGCTCGAAGCCGGCGAGCAGCGAGTTGCGGAAGGGAAGCCCGTCGGAGAGCGTCGCGATCGGAAAGCGCGCCGTTTGACGGATCAGGATGCGGACTTCTTGGAACTCGACTCTGGGGCGTAGGCGGGGACGCTCGGATCGGCGAAGAGGCGCGGCGGGCCGAGCCAGAATTCGCGGATGTCGCTCCCCTCCCTGAGGGGCACGGTGAAGCGTCCTTTAGGGGCGTTGGCCTTCAGGAAATGCTCGCGCAACGCTCGATCGGACTGGAGGCCTCGCTCTCCGAACAGCGCCTTGGGCAGGGGCTCGAGCGCACACGCCTTTTCGAGCAGAGCTCGCTCGACGGGTCCGAGCTCTGGGCGCGCCACGGGCCAAGGGGCTCCGGCGTCCTCGCCGCGACCGCCCAAGGTGCGCACGGAGACGAGAGCCATGCAGGGCTGCGTTACGCCGGGGAACTTGCCTTCCCCAAAATCGAGTAGCTCTCCCTCGAAGGCATTATAGCGATCGTGAGCGCGGCGGGTGGGCAGATAGCCTGCGAGCTCGGACACGGAGGTCGGCAGGACGAGGCCGAGGCGTCCGCCCGGGCGAAGCATGGGCGGTAACGTCCCGGCGAATACGCCGTGAGTGGTGGGGTAGCCGGCGAAAGCTTCGCTCCAGCGTTCGTAGTGGGCGCGGAGGGGCGGCGCGAGGCGCTGTGCCGCGCGACCGGCGTGGGCGATCCAAGGGGGATTGCCGATGATGGCGTCGAATCCGCCGCGCGCCATGACGTCGGGGAACTCCGCGTGCCAGTCGAAGTAGGCGAGGGACTTGTCATGGCCGCTCGGGGGCGGGAGCAAGACCGAGTTGCCGACCTGGATGCGGAGAGCTCCGAGGGGCGGCGCGTTCTTCGCTCGAGCGATCTCGAGCCAGAGGCCGAGCCGACAAATCTCCCGGGCGAGGGGATCGAGATCGATGCCGAAGATGCAGGAGCTGAGGACGCGCGCGAGGCGCTCGGGCATGTCTTCGGGGCCGCTTGAAGGTAAACGCGCTGCGATGCGCTCGGCGGCGGCGGCGAGAAAATCGCCGGAACCACAAGAAGGGTCGAGGATCTTTAGGCTGAGGAGATCGGGATGCGGCTCTTTCAGCTTTTCTTCGATGAGCGGCTCGAGGGCGCGATCGAGGACCTCGGAGATGAGGGGCAAAGGTGTGTAATAACTTCCGAGCTTGCGCCGGGAGTGCTCGCCCGCCGAAGGGCGGAGCGTCAATTGGTTGCCCTCGAGCCGAGCTTCGAGCTCCAGGAGCCCTTCGTAGAGCCCGCCCAACAGAGCGCGCGGCGGTCGGAGCGGGTCAACAGTGAGCTCTTGGAAAAACAGGAGGAGCGCGCGGAGCGTCGGGCCTGACTGCCTGGGCAGCTTCCCATCCTCTCCGAGGAGGTGCTGCATGAGGCTGCCGTCGTAGAGGCCTCCTTGGGCCGCGACGCCGGCCTCAGGATCCCCCGCGCGGGCGCTCCTCAAGGCGCATTCGACGCCTTTCAGCAGTGGAGCGTCGTCGCGATTCGTCGCGTCCGCTTGAGTGAGGAGAGGGATGAGCTCGCGACGCACGAGGGTCCCGAGGGGAGCGCCCGCGTTTTGAGCGGCGAGGAGCAATCCGAGCAAGGCGTAAGAGAAGGCACAGAGCTCTCGGGCCAGCTCTTCCGGCGGGAGCGAGCGGAGAGTTTTGCTCTCTGTGCTCTTGAGGAGAGAGGTGCCGAGGGCTCCCAGGAGCTCTCCGAGAGCGTCGCGCGCGAGCGTCCCGTCGCGACTCGGGCCGCGGTCGGCAGCGGAAGTCCGATCGATCGGGAGAGATGGGGGACGAGGCACGATCGCGGGAGGGCATGAGGCTAATGGACCCATGGGATGGACTCAACCTAGGTCCGTAACCATCCCGAAACGTGCGTCTGGTTAGAAGCAAGTCGAGCTTCGATGCGCCCTGCTCTTGGTTGGACCCTTCGCGACTGGACCGTCGCCTACCGCAGCGGGCGGATGAGCGAAGCCTCCGTCATCGACTTCATCGACACCTTCGACAAGACAGATCCTGCTTGGATCAGTCTCGCCTCTCGCGCCTCCTTGGAGGAGGAAATGCGCTCGCTCCGCGAGCGTCTGGAGGCGGCGGGTGGAGATTACGAAAAACTGCCGCTCTATGGGGTGCCCGTCGCGGTCAAAGACAACATCGACGCCTTCGGTTTCCCGACCACCAACGCCTGTCCCGCGTTCTCGCGGGTTCCGAGCGCGGACGCTGAAGTGGTGCGTCTGCTCAAGGAAGCGGGCGCGCTCATCGTCGGCAAGACCAACTTGGACCAATTTGCGACGGGCTTAGTCGGAACACGCTCGCCCTACGGGGCCGTCCCGAACGCCTTCGATGAGGCCTATATCGGCGGAGGCTCGAGCTCGGGTTCGGCCTCGGTGGTCGCGCGCGGCTTGGTCCCGATCGCGCTCGGCACGGACACTGCGGGTTCGGGGCGAGTGCCGGCGGCGCTCCAGAACATTGTCGGGCTGAAGCCGAGCAGGGGGCGGCTCAGCACTCGGGGCGTTGTCCCCGCTTGCCGGACTCTCGACTGTGTCTCTGTGTTTTCGCTCGTCAGTGAGGACGCCTGGTTCGTCCTCGACCTCCTTGCGAAATACGATGCCGAGGATCCTTACGCACGCGAGAGCCCAAGGGGGAGGCCGCCCGCCGTCTCGCCGGGGCGAGCGCGGATTGGAGTTCCCGCCGCGCCGCGTTTTTTCGGCGACGATCTGGCCGAGCGCGCGTTCGAACATGCAGTGCGCGCTGCTGAAGGTCTGGGGGCCGAGATCGTGCCCACGGACATGAGTGCGTTCCATGAGCTCGCGGAGCTCCTCTACGCACAGAGCTGGGTCGCGGAGCGGGCTCTCTCGGTGGGTGAGCTCTTGAAGACGCCGGAGCTGCTCGATCCCGTCGTCGGCCCCATCATTCAAAGGGGCACTGAGTTCACCGCCCAGGATGCTTATCGCGCTGAGTACCGCCGGGCAGAGCTCGCTCGCGCCATCGACTTGGTCATGGCGCATCTCGACGCGCTGATGGTGCCCACTGTGCCGACCATCTTCAAACGGGACGAAATTGCTCAGGACCCGGTTCGACTGAACGGAGTCCTCGGGACCTATACCAACTTCACGAACCTCGCCGATTTGGCGGGGATCGTCGTGCCGGCTCCTTTTCGAACCGATGGATTGCCCTTTGGCGTGACGTTCCTCTGCCCAGCCTTCGAGGAGGAGCGCCTCCAGGAACTCGCGGGCGCGTTCCACCGCTGTGCTGGGGTGCCGCTCGGAGCGACGTCCCGGCCCATGCCGCTCGGGCAGCCTGTGAGCGCGGCTCGACCGCTTCAGGGCATTGGGCTCGTGGTGGTTGGAGCTCACATGCGGAGCATGCCGCTCAATCACGAGCTCCGAGAGCTCGGCGCGGAGTTCGTTTGCGAAGCGCGCACGGCCGGAGAATATCGGCTGTTTGCGCTGAGGGGCACGAAGCCCGAAAAGCCGGGCCTCTGTCGAACGCCGGGGCAAAAGGGCCCCGGCATCGAAGTGGAGCTGTGGGACGTCCCGCACGATAGCTTCGGCCCTCTCCTTGAGAAGGTCAGCTCACCTCTCGGTCTCGGTAGCGTCCAGCTCGAAGATGGAAGCTGGCAAAAAGGCTTCATCTGCGAGCCCTACGGCATCGGTGACGCCGTCGACATCAGCTCCTTTGGCGGGTTTCGCGCTTACGTGGCGAGTCAGAAAGAAGCCCGCGCCATGAAACGTCCCGAAACATAAGGGAGACATGGGCGACGTAGGAGCATGGTGAACTCACTGTCAGTGAGGCAAAGGTAAGCCTCCGCTGCATTGAGGGAAAAGAGGGCGCGAGTGGAGAAGGTGACCGAGATTCAACGCCACCGGGAGGGTCGAGAGGTGGGACGGCCGAGGAAATTGCGCCCTTCGGAGAATCATCTCTACTTCGACGCGGTGGTCCGGCACGGCTCGATCCGGCGAGCGGCCGACGCGCTCCACATCGCCTCCTCCGCGCTCAATCGGCGCATCCTGGACCTCGAGCATGAGGTCGGCACCGCTCTCTTTGAGCGTTTGCCTCGAGGGATGCGGCTGACGACGGCTGGCGAAATTTTGCTCGGATTTGTCCGTAAGTCCATGAAAGAGCTGCGCCGTGCGGAGCTCGAAATTGAGCAGCTGCGCGGGGAGGTGCGCGGCGTTGTCAGGATCGCTGTCGCAGAGTCGGTGACTCCGAGCTTCTTGCCGGAGGCGATTTCTTCCTACCAAGCGACTCACTCCGGCGTCGGGTTTCACGTCGAGGTCGATGGTCCGGACGCGCTCGTTGATGCGCTGAGCAAGGACAGTGTTGACCTGATTTTGACCCACGAGGCGCCGAGTATGCCGAGTGTGACTGTGCTCGCGGAGGTGCGGCACGAGCTGTGCGCGCTGGTGGCTCCGGATCATCCTCTCGCGCGCTTCGAGCGCGTAGCGCTCTCGGATTGTGTTGAATATCCCTTGGCGATCCCTGATCAGAGCCTCGCGGCAAGGGCGCTCATTGAGCTTGTTGCGGAGGAGACGGCCTTGACTTTGCGCCCCGCGCTCGAGTCAGATTCCATCGAAACGCTGAAGTCCTATGCGCGCCTCGGACGCGCGGTGTGTCTGAGTTTTCGCGTCGGTCCCGACGATGAGTCGCCGGGGCTCGTGATGATTCCGCTGAGCGATCCCCCCTGTTCGGAGGCCTCTTTGTATCTAGCGGCGAGGCGAGGTCGCGTGCTCCCGGTGCCTGCGGCGAGCTTCGTTGAGGTGCTATTGCCCTTGTTCGCGAGACACCCTTCGAACGCGCGTTCCGTTGTGGCTTGAGTTCAAGCGTGGGACCGATGCGATGCGAGGGAGAGACGCGTGGCAGTGAGGGGAGGGTATGTTTTCCTGTCGGAGGGAGCCCCGGGACCATCCTCAACGGAGCAGCGCTCTGCTCGCGATTTGGTGCTGGTAATGTGTGAGCGAATTGTGGATAAGGGGAGCAGAGAGTGAGCGGTGAACGTTCCCTCGTTTGGCTGTGTTTTTGGGTAAAGGCATGATAGGAAACACAATCGACAGCGTCCCGTATCGGTGGCCTTACAATGGCGACCTGCGCCGGGAGAACACCGCCCTCATCATCATCGACATGCAGTTCGATTTTTGCGGGGAAGGCGGATACGTCGATCTCATGGGCTACGACATCTCCCTGACCCGCGCCTGTATTGAGCCGATCGGTCGCCTCTTGCACGCGATGCGCGCCCTCGGGTTCCCGATCTTCCACACCCGCGAAGGACACCGACCGGACCTCGGCGACCTTCCTGCGAATAAACGCTGGCGCTCTCGCCAGATTGGCGCTGGGATCGGTGACGAGGGCCCTTCGGGCAAGGTGCTCGTTCGCGGCGAAAAGGGCTGGAACATCATCCCGGAGCTCGCGCCGATCGAGGGTGAGTACATCATCGACAAACCCGGAAAGGGGTCCTTCTACGCGACGGACCTCGAAATGCTGCTTCGCCTCCGCCGCATCGACAACCTGATCCTGACGGGGATCACGACGGACGTGTGCGTGCATACGACGATGCGCGAGGCCAACGATCGTGGTTTTGAGTGCGTGATCGTCTCGGACTGTTGCGCGGCGACGGATCCGAACAACCACAAGGCCGCTCTTGAAATGGTGAAGATGCAGGGAGGGGTCTTCGGTGCAGTGGCGAGCTCGGATGCCCTCCTGGCAGAGCTCTCGAAGATGGAGGGGCGCGGGTGATCGAGCAACGGCTGGTGCTCCGCGACCTGCTTGACGGCCCTCTGCCGGCCGAGCTCGGTACCTTCGTGCCGCTCTGGCCGGGCGTCGAGATCTTGCCCCTCTACGGCATTGGGGACAACGGGAAACCGGTCGACCCGACGCGTCCGTCCGCAGCTTTCTTGCGCTACGCGCCTGGAGCGAGTGTCCCAGAGCATCGCCATCCCGGCTACGAACACATCTTCGTTCTCCGCGGATCGCAGTCCGATCGTCATGGGAAGTACCCGGCGGGGACCTGCGTGATGAGCCCGCCTGGCACGACCCACGCTGTCTCGAGCGAAGAGGGCTGCCTTGTGCTCGCTGTTTGGAACCAATCAGTGGAGGTCTTGTGAGGTCGAAGCAAGTGACCGTAGACGCGGAGCCGAGCCCGCTCTCCTTCGACACAGCCACGACGGCCGCGATCTTCATCGATATGCAGCGCGATTTCCTCGAGCCGGGGGGCTTCGGGGAGGCGCTGGGCAACGACGTTTCTCATCTGCGCGCGGCCATCGAGCCCTGTCAGCGGCTCCTCTCTGGCCTCAGGGAGCGGGGAATCTTTGTCCTGCATACGCGCGAAGGTCACCGGCCCGACCTCTCGGACGCGCCGAGCGCGAAGGTGCTCCGCGGCGCGCCGAAGGCGCGCATCGGCGATGTGGGCCCGATGGGTCGAATCTTGATTCGCGGTGAACCAGGCCACGACGTGATCCCCGAGCTTGCGCCGAGGCCTTCAGAACCTGTGATCGACAAACCCGGCAAGGGTGCTTTTTATGCGACGGACCTCGGTCCGATCCTCGCTCATCGCGGCATCAAGACGCTCATCGTCTGCGGTGTGACCACGGAGGTGTGTGTGCACACCACGGTGCGCGAAGCCAATGACCGAGGATTTGTGTGCGTCGTGCCGAGCGACTGTACGGCTTCTTATTTTCCGGAGTTCAAAGAAGTCGCGCTCCGAATGGTGAGCGCGCAGGGGGGGATCTTCGGCTGGGTGAGTGACTCGGCGCGCATCCTGCGCGCCCTCGAGGTGTGAACAAGGAACAACAGGGGACGTTAGAGCGATGACGAAAGCGAATAAATTCTGGACGCCCGGGGACTACAATGCATTCTTTGGTTTCGGGACGAACATCCTCGTCAACCTCTTGGTTCTGACGGGCCTCTTGCGGTTTGTCCTCGGCATGCCGGACGAGCTCGTGTTTTCTCGAGTTCTTCCCGCGGCTGGCTTCATGCTCCTGTTGAGCACCTGTTATTACGCCTGGCTCGCGTACAAACTCGCCAAGGAGACAGGGCGCTCCGACGTGTGTGCGCTGCCTTCCGGGATCAGCGTTCCTCACATGTTCGTCGTGGTCTTCGTGATCATGATGCCGATCAAGGCAAAAACAGGGGATCCGATGAAGGCCTGGGAGGCGGGGCTCGCCTGGGTCTTCATTCAGGGCTGTCTCCTTTCGATCGGCGGATTCATCGCGCCCTTGATCCGAAAAGTGACGCCCCGCGCGGCCCTGCTCGGTACCCTGGCGGGCGTTTCCGTCGCGTTCATCTCAGTGCGCCCTGCGCTCGAGATGTATATGAATCCGCTCATCGGTGTGACCTGCTTCGCGATTATCCTCGCGAGCTGGTTCGGGAACGTCCGATACTTCCGCGGTATCCCGGCGGGCCTCGTGGCTATCTTCGTGGGCAGCGTGATCGCCTGGGGCTCGACGCTCTTTGGCTACAGCCTCGGGGGGATGTCACTCGCTTCTCTCGCCGAATCGGTCGCTGGCTTCGGTTTCAGTCTCCCGATCCCCGCGCTCAACCACACGTTCGCCGGCTTCGAGTTCCTCGGCATGATCCTCGTCACCGCGATCCCCTTCGGCATCTATGACCTGGTCGAGGCCATGGACAACGTCGAAAGCGCCTCGGCGGCCGGCGATAATTTCCCCACGACGCGCGTCCTGACCGCCGATGGCATCATCAGCCTCATCGGCTGCACGATGGGCAATCCCTTCATCCTCGCCGTCTACATCGGTCATCCGGGATGGAAGGCTATGGGCGGGCGCATCGGCTACTCAGCGGTGACGGGTATTGTGATCGCGACGCTCGCTTTCACGGGAATTCTGCCAGTGCTCGTCGCGCTCATCCCCGTCGTCGCTATCTCGCCCATCTTGCTCTACATCGGCATGTTGATCGGCGCTCAAGCGTTCCAAGAGACACCCCGGCGCCACGCTCCCGCCATCGTGCTCGCCCTCGTTCCTCACTTGGCAGCTTGGGGCAAGATGCTGATCGACGGCGCGCTCGGCGCTGCTGGAACCAACGCCGCGGCCGTTGGGTTCGACAAGCTGGTCCAGGTCGGCGTGCTCTACGAAGGCCTCACCATCCTCGGGGGCGGCTCGATCCTCGGTGGTCTCGTGCTCGGCGCGATCGGAGCCTTCATCGTCGACCGCAAGTTCGAGAAAGCGGCGCTGTTCTCGGTGGCTGGTGCGGCCCTGACCTTCCTCGGTTTCATGCACGGTGAGGCGATTGGGTTCGCGGTGTCTCCGCTCGTTGCGACCTCGTACTTGATGGTTTCAGTGCTCCTCTATGGGTGCGCGAAGTTCGGGGCAGTCGAGGGGAAGCCGACGGAAGCTGAAGAAGAGGGAGAGCTGCTCCACGGTCACGCCGAAGCACCGGCCGCAGCAGAGTAAGAGGGAGCAAAGGAGAAGAAAGATCATGCTCGAATATTCGAGAAGTCCCTTGCAAGAGGAAAGCCCATGAGTAAAGCCCGTAGTCTATTACCCATCACGTTCAGTAAACCCAAATACATCACAGTCCTGTCCTCCCTCCTCGCTCTGACCGCTGCTTCGGCGGCCCAGGCGCAGGAGGCAGAGGCGCAGCCAGAGGCTGCTCCGGCAGAAGCCGCGCCGGAAGCAGAGCCTGAACCGGCGGAAGCTCCGGTAGAGGCCACTGTCACCATGACGGCGGCGCCGGTGGAAGAACCGGCCGCTCCTGCCGAGGAGCCCTCTGTCGAAGAGGAGATCGAGAAAGTCGAGGAGCCTGCTCCCTTTTCTCCTCACCTCACCGTCGGCGCTGGCATGAGGACGGGCCTGAGTCTCGATCCGAGCTCTGGCACGCTCAGCTTGAACGACGGCTTGGTCGACCAGCTCCAGGTCCGTCCCTTCATCGGTGGTAGCCTCACTCCGCACGTCGGATTCTGGCTCCAGTTCGAGATTGGTGCGGGGTCGAATCCCTCTGGTCTGCCGTCGTTCGCAATCTTGGATGCAATTGCGCAGATCAAGTTCGTCGACGAGTTCCAGCTCTGGGTCGGTATCCCCGCTCAGGATCGGAACAACATGAACGGTCCATTCTTCGGAAACACCTGGAACTTTGCCGTGGCGGCTGGTGGTTATCCGTTTGATATGGGCGCACGCGATCGCGGGTTTACGTTCTGGGGCCTCGTGGCGGGGGGCCGCTTTAAGTATCACCTGTCCGTTGTGGACCTTCAGCCCACTCAGAGCATCGAGCACGCTCGCCTGGCGGGGCGTATCAACTTCCACTTCTGGGAGCCTGAGAACTTTTACTACAGCTCAGGAACCTACTTCGGCACTCAGGATATCCTGAGCAGCATTCCAGACCCAGAAGGGCGAGGACGGTGTGTCCGACGACGATCTGCTCGGGTTCTCGATCGACGGTATGATCGAGAAGAACCTCGGCGGAGCCGGAACGTGGACGGCGGAAGCCAGCTACTTCAACTTCGACAACACCGGGGCCAACTACGTCGGCAACCAGGGAACTCTCGACAGCGGCTACGGTGTCTGGGGACCCTATCCCGGCGAAGGTTTCCTCGGTGTGGTCTCGTGGCTGACCCCCGAGAAGATCGGCGTCGGAAAGCTGCAGCCAAACGTTCGAGTCCAATACGGCGACTACGCGGACGTGACGTCCATCGTGTTCGACGCTGGGCTCGCTTACGTGGTGGACGGCTTCAACCACAAGTATCACCTCAACTATCGGCACACCGAAGCGGGGCCGAATGGTGGGGACAAAACGGGATCCGATGCGATTCAGGTCGGCTTCCAGTACATGATGGCAAACTGAACCAAGGGGCAAAAATTTGAAGCCGGTACCGGGCACCGGCGGGAAA
>Ga0182837_1150_pt1 | contig 10196 bp, 7 predicted proteins | sample Passage237B_FD_121822 | JGI IMG/M metagenome (GOLD analysis project Ga0182837, IMG submission 121822) | reverse complement strand
CTTCAGATCTCCGAGATGGTCGTCGTTCCAGCGTTCGTCCGGGGCGCCGCTCAAGTACCAGTTCGAGCCATTGTCCGCGAGGATCATGCCGTAGGTCTTGAGGGCGCGGCAGACCACCTGGGCCTCCTCCGAGTAGCTCGAGCAGTCATAACTCGCCTTCATGCGAACCCTGCGGCCCATGGGAGGTAGGTTCGGGTCCGTGCGATTGGAAGCGTAGTGCGTCGCGGGGGCGATATAAGCGCGCTGGCTGCGCGAGACCGTAAAGCGCAGAGCGTGCCGGATCTCACCTTTTTCTACGACCTCATCGTAGCGAACAAGTCCCGGGAAGATCGGCAGACCCGCTGCGTCCGCGGAAGTGCAGCCTTCGGGATGTGAGTCGTTCGTGGAAAGATCCCATTCGACCCCCGAGTCAGCGCGGAAGCTATCATCATCGGGGAAGGCTCGATAGAGCTCGTAGAGCTTACAACTCTCGAAATCCACAGCGATCGCGTGACGAGGTCCGCCTTCAATCGGCGCGTCGAGCGGGAACGGGAACGGTCCCGGATCGCTCTCGTCTCCGTAGGCCACGTAGCGAATCGGAACCCGGGGCTGATCAGGGCCGACGACGACGTAAGGAATGCCGATCGGGGCTCCGTCCCAAATCGTTCCGAAATCAGGATGCACGTGGGACTCGCGACCGATCGAGTCGACATAGGCGTCCGACAGCTCATGGACAGGTAGGTCCGAGATGTCTCGGTTCCACGCATTGTCGGCCGGGAACACCGAGCAGTTCTCGGAGTCGCCGCCCCCTCCGTTTCCTCCCGTGGAGCCATTTGCGGAGCCGCTCCCTCGTCCACCGCTCCCGGCGCGCGCCCCACCGTCGCCCGAGCGATCGTCACCGCTTCCGGAGCGCGCGCCTCCTGTGCCCGCTCGGCGTCCGCCGGTCCCTTCATCGCTCGCGTCCGTCTCTGAGCCCGAAGAGCAACCGGAGAGCCAAGCCAATAGAATCGCGAGACCGACGCCGAGTTCCCTCACCATTCTGCCATGGTACAGGTGGGTCTGGATGCGGACAATCGGTGCGCCAGGGACCCACATCCCACGACCAATACCGTCAGTGGGCTTCGGCACTCAGGAGTGAGCTGTGAGTCAAGCTGTGTGGCATGAAGGGTTGCTCTCGGAGCTCACCGCGTTCTCCGTCGTCGCGCGGCGGCGGCTCGCGGGAGGAGCGCCCGGCGAACAGCGCAGTAGCCGCCTCGGCGGCGGTCTCGAGTTCGCCGACCACCGACCTTACGTGCCGGGCGACGACATCCGCGCCCTCGACTGGAACGCCTACCGTGCCCATCGAAAGCTCTCCAGTTCGAAGAACAACAGGACCTGAGCATCAGCTTGCTCCTCGATTGTTCGGCTTCGATCGGCTTCGGCGACGGAGCGAAGTTCTTTGCGGCGCGCCGACTGGCTCTGGCCCTCGCTTACTTGGGGCTTTCGGGTCTCGACTCGGTGAGCGTGCATGGGCTCTTTGCAGATCGCGTCGCCACGCTCCCGCCGCTCCGAGGTCGCGGTCGTTACGCAGCGGTGCTTGCGTTCCTCGATGCTCTGACGCCGAACGGCCCTACCGAGCTCGCGCGCGCTCTCTCGCGAGTTGCTGAGCGAAGTCGTCGCCGCTCCCTCGCTGTGCTCATCACGGATGGATACGATCCGAGAGGAATCGAACGGGCCGTCGACGTGCTCGTCGGCGCGCGCTTCGAGCCGATTTTGATCGAGCTCGAGGACGCCGGCGATCTCAAGCCGGACGCGTCGGGCGAGGTGGTGCTTGTCGATGTGGAGACGCGGGAGGAACGGGGCTTCTTGCTCACCCCGGGGGAGCTCGCGGCCCTCCGCGAGAAGGCGGAGGCTCGGAGACAGGAGCGCGCGCGCAGGATGCGCGCGCGCGGTGTGCGCTATGCGCGGGGTGCCCGGTATCTTGAGGACTCTTGAGTCCGCGGGGGTGCTCCAGCGGTGACCCCGAGCTTTGCCTGGCTTGTCGGGATCTGGGGCGCCGTAGCGGCGGCCCTCACGATTCTCTATCTGATCCGAGAGCAGCGGCCACGTCTTGAGGTGCCGTTCCTTGGACTATTTCTCGCCGACGACCGCGTCACCAGGCGCGAGGCGCTCGGCGGGCGGCTCCGCCGTCCCGGGTCGCTCCTTTTGCAGCTCCTGCTCTTGGCGTTGCTCGGCTGCGGGCTTCGCGAGTGTGCGCGGCGTTGGGATCCGAGCGATGAGACTCTTGTGCTGGTGATCGACACGAGCGCAAGGACCGGTGTTTTGGTCGAGCCCGGGAGCGAGGCCATCGTGCTCGACCAGGTGAAACACCGCGCAGCTGCTTGGCTCGAGAGTCTGGGCCCCTCGGACGCCGCGGTCGTGATCGAGATGTCCGCTACGCCCAAGGTTGTCCTGGGTCGGACCACGGACTTCCTCTTGGCCCGCCGCATCATCGAAGGGCTCCGGCCCAAGAAGACGAACGCGAGTCCCGAGCGAGCACTTGCGCTCGCGGCCGCGATCGCCTCTCCCGGAGAAAAGCGGGTCGTCGTTCTCACAGAAGATCCCGACCGCCTCCCCTCCGAGAGGGGCAACGAGGTCGTCGTCGATGCTCTTCCCTCCAGCGCGAACTCGCCGAACCTCAGCGTCCGTTCCTTTGCCGCGCGGAGGGTCCGGGGAGGAGCAGGGCAGTTCGAAGTCACCTTTGAGCTTGTTTATTCGGGAGAATCTGAGGCGCGAGTGCTCGTTGAGCTCGAGCGTTTGGACGAAAAGGGCCGCGCTGCGGGTGTCCTCGAGGCGCAGGAGCTGCGGCTCACGCCGCGCCAGACCTATCGCGGCGAGCTGCGCCACCTGACGGGAGCGCCGGGCCCCCTCCGCCTCGAAGCGCGCCTGCTCACGGGCAGCGAGACCTTCCTCGCTGATAACGAGGCCTTCGCCGTGCTCGCAGAAGAGCGCCTCTACAAGATCTTGTGCGTCGGCCCTGAGAGTCTCTACCTCGACGCGGCGCTCCTTTCTGTCGCCCGGTCCCACATCACGCACCTCTCGGCGGAGGCCTATCCGCCCCGGGACGCGTCCGAAAATCCCGTCCTCTACGATCTCACTGTCTTCTCGGGAGAGGCGCCGATGCGCATCCGGGAGACTGGCTTCGCTCTCTATCTCGGCGCGAGCGGGCCGAACCTTCCTGTTCTAACCGGCACATCCCTCAAGATGTTTGGATTTGATGAGTTCGCTCGGGACTCGCGTCTGTTCCGGTTCTTCGACCCCTACGAGACCCTTGCGCTCAAAGGCGTGAGCCTGATCCCGGGAGCCTCCGACCGGGTGCTCGCGCGGAGCGGCGACAACCCGATTCTTGTCTTGGGGGAGAGGCCGGAAGGGCGCTTTTTGGCCCTCGGGTTCGCGCCTGAGGACAGTGATTTTGTCCTGCGTCCGGCGTTTCCGCTCTTCGTGCGAGGAGCCTTCGAGGAGCTCTTCGGACCCGACGACGAAGGCTTCGTGCCAGCCGTGGCTCCCGGACAGCCCCTTCGTCTCGCTCTGCCAGAGGCGGGCCCTGGAGTGGTCACGCTGCGTGGGCCGCTCCGAGGAGCGAATTCGTCTGAGGAGCGTTCTGTAACGCTAGCGTCGGGGGAACTTCGCGTCGAGCTCGAAGAGGCGGGCCTCTATCAAGTCGAACAGAGCGGGCGCTCCCTCGCGTTGATCGCGGTGAGCTTGAGCGGAAGCGACGAGGTTACGTCCTTGCGTCAGGGGTCTAAGCCGCCTGATGCGCCTCCGAAGGCCGAGGAGCTCGCCCGGGTCGAGTCGCCGGCGAGCGAACACGGATATCGCGTCTGGATCGCGCTTGCCCTGGCCCTCGCCTTGTTCGAGTTCGCGTCCTTTCATCGGAGGTGGACCGCGTGAGAGCGCCTCTCGAACTGACCTGGGCCGGGCTCGAGTGGACCTTCGAAGAGCCGATGTTCTTGTGGGCGCTCTTGGCCATCGTGCCTGCGGTCGCCCTGACCTTCTTGTCGCGCGCTTGGATCTCTCGGGCAGCGCGCTTTGGCTCGTTGGCGCAGAGGGCGCTGTTGATCGGTCTCTTGTGCTTGGCTGGCGCGGAAAGCTCCGTCCTTCGTCCGAGTGACCGAGTTTGTGTGAGCGTTCTCACGGACGTGAGCGACTCGATGGACGCGGGCTCTTTCGACAAGGGAAAGGCGCTCGCCCAAGAGCTCCAGGAGAACAAGCGCGACCGGGACATTGTGCAGTGGGTGGTGTTCGGTGAGCGCGCGGAAGACGTGAGCGCGGAGCTCTTGGGAGGTCATCTTGACCTTTCCCAGGCGCGGGCGCGTGTGGGCGCGACCGCGACTCATCTTGCGAGCGCGCTTGAGGTGGCCGCGGGCGTCCAGAGTCCGGACTGTGAGCCGCGCATCGCGATCGTGAGCGACGGGCAGGTGACGCGGGGTGACGCCTCCGCGGCGCTGTTGGGAGGGCGCACAGCTGGGGGCTCGCGCGCTCCTCGCGTCGCTTGGGTCCCGCTGGAGGAGAGCGGTGACGTCGACGCCGGAGTGGCCGGCTTCACTCTGCCGGAACAGGTGCGCATAAAAGAGAGCTTCGATTGCGCCGTGCGCCTCAGCGCGACGGGAAAGGTTCGTGGACGCCTTCTTCTTCGCGCAACGTCGGGAGACGACAAGGAGCAGACCTTCGAGCGGGACCTCGAACTCTCCGAAGGAGAGATCAGTGAAGTGTTCTCGCTCAAGGCGGAGACCCAAGGCGAGCTCGAGATTGAAGCGCGCTGGGTCCCTGAAACGCCGGACCGCTTTGAGCAGAACGACCGAGCGCAAATCGTGGTGCCCATTTTGGGCCCGCCGTCCGTCCTCTTGGTCGACTCAGGTCTGAAGGAGGCGGACGCGCTGAAGCGCGCGATCGAGGCCCAGTCCTTTGAAGTCGACGTGCGAAGTGCGCGCGATGTGCCCGAGAGCCCAGAGGACCTCGAGAAGTACGCGTTTGTCATTCTCTCGGATCTGCCGAGAGGCAGTCTCTCTTCCCGGACCGCGCGAGCTCTCGAGGAGATGGTGCGGGGCGGAGGGGGGCTTCTGGTCACGAGCGGGCCGCGGGGCCGCGCCGGGATGCGGGGGAGCCCTCTCGAGAACATTCTGCCCTTGCGGGCGGAGGGGACAGACGAAGAGAGGACAGCGGGCGTGGCGATGGTGCTCGCCATCGATCGCTCCGGTTCGATGAGCGGCGGGCCCCTCGAGATGGCGAAGGCCGCCTGTCGAGCCACCCTCGGAACCCTCGAGCCGACCGATCTCTTGGAAGTGATCGCCTTCGACAGCCGGCCCTCGCGGGCTGTGCCGATGCAGCCGGCGCGCCTGCGAGCGAGCATGGACGCGAGCATCGCGCGCATCCAAGCCGGCGGCGGAACCGAGATCCTCTCGACCCTCGACATGGCTTACCAAGATCTGCTCCGGGCTCGCGCTCGCAAGAAGCACATCGTGCTGCTCACGGACGGCAACGCAGATACAGACGGGATTTATGATGTGGCGAGCGCCGCCTTCGCCGACGGCATCACGGTGACGAGTGTCGGCCTCGGACCTGGAGTGAACGAAGCCCTGCTGCGAACGATCGCTGAGGCGGGAGGCGGGCGGTATCACGCGGTTTCGGACGCGGCCCTCTTGCCGCGCATCTTCGTGCGCGAGGCGGAGCTCACGATGCAGGAAGAAGTGAAGCCAGAGCGCTTCTCGATCTCGGTCTTCGAAGAGGCCCCCTTCCTCAAGGGGACAGGCGTCTCTCGTGCGCCTTTGCTCCGAGGTATTGAATCGATGAGGCCTCGGTCTTTCCCGGCGCGCGTCTTACTTGGCGTGGATACGGGGCAGCCGCTCCTCGCTGTGATGCCCGTCGGGCTCGGACATACTTTGGTCTGGGCGAGCGACTTCAAAGGTGGCTGGGGGAGCGATTTCATGCGCTGGGCGGGCTTTCCGAAGTTCATGGGTCAGCTCATCCGAGCTCATCAGCGCTCCGACTCTTCCGATCTCTGGCCTCTTGAGCTCCGCTTCGAGGACGATGACCTCGTTGCCCGCTTCGATGCCCAGGACGAGGAGGGCTTCGATAATTCTATCACCTCGCGCCTCTCTGTTTTCCGCGCTGACGCGAAACAAGCGGCTTTGGGGGAGAGCGTTACCGCACCTTTCGAGCTCAAGGGGCCTGGGCACTACGAGGCGCGCGTACCGCTCCCCGATTTTGGCTCCTTCTTTGTGCGCGCGACCCACTTGAGCCAGAAGAAGAGTCGCTCTGCGCGGAGCTTCCAGGCAGCATTGCGACCCTATCCCGAGGAGTATGTCGATCTCGGCCGAGGCCGCTCCCATTCGGGAATTTCCACCGAGACCGATCTCAATGTGAGTGGACTGCTCGAACTGCCGAGTTCACAAGGGAAAACCCGGGTGGCGCTCCGTGACTGGTTACTCAGTGGGGCTGCCATCGTGCTCGCGCTTGAGGTCCTCTTGCGACGGCTCGGTGCCGGGAAGGCTCGGCGGTTGTTGACCAGGAGAGTCACTGGTCCATACTGACCCCATTGTGGCGTCGCTTAAGAATATGATCTTGCTCACGGTAGCCTTGGGCTTCGTCGCCTGTGGCTCCGATCAAATCGAAGACAAAGACGGCATGGGGGGAGAGGGTGGCTCGGGCGGTGGTCAGCTGCCTGATAGCTTGACTCGATCGATCGGCCCGGACGGCGGAACCCTTCGCATTCGGGGTATCACCGTGACCGTTCCGAAGAACGCGCTCCCGAAGCCGACCGCGCTCACAATTTCAAATCTCGGAGATAAGGCGATCTCCGAGCTCCCCACGATCGCACCCGGTCTCACGCGCGTCTCGCGCCCCGCTGCCTTCGAACCTCACGGACAGACCTTTGCGGTCCCCATCGAGATCGAGATGGTAGCGAACACCAATGCGAAGTCTGCGAGCGTGTATCGGCTCGACGATCCCGAAGATCAAACCTGGGAACAGATTGCACTTGTCACGAACAACTTGCCGGACGTGAAGTTCGGAACGACGAAGTTCAGCATCTATTCGGTCTTCACTGGAGAGCCCACGGAGCCGCCCATGGGAAGCGGAGGCGGAGAGCCTGGCTCTGGCGGGACCGTGTCGGTCGGCGGGAGTGAATCGGGTGCGGGTGGCTCTCCCTCGGCGAGCGGTGGAGCCGAGGCGACGGGAGGGCTCGGAGGAGAGCCCTCTCCTGGCGCTGGCGGCAGCGACGCAGGTCCCGAGATTCGACCCTATTACGACGACGGTACCTGGTACGGTTATTGGTTCTCTACCGCCCCCAGTACCCAAGCGATCGCGACAAATCTTGCTGAAGGGGACGAACCTTTCTGCATCACATCGGGCAGCCTGGGTGCGCGGGAACGCGCGGGATTCGGATTCGCGCTGGCCGAGACGATGCTGGGGGATCGCGAGTCTTATGGCCCGGGCGCTAACGAGGGCTTCTCCTTCTTGATGGAGAACGTCGCCCAGGCGGAGCTGCCCTTTGAGGTCAGCCTGATCGACGCCGACGGAAATGTCTATTGCGTGCAAAGGACGATGTCAGAGCGCGTCCTCTCAGGGACGGCCCCCTTCTTCTTTGACGAGTTCCAGGTCTGCTCGGGCAACCCGTCGCGGTTGCCGACCTTCGTGTCGCTCCAAGTCGAGGTCGTGGGCGAGGTTCCTGACGCTCGCTTCTGCATCGGGTCTTTCGACCATATCGCGCGCTAGGTGGCCCTCAGGGGAGGCCGGGAGCTTCCGGCCTCCTCAGCCATTTCCCGGGGAATATCTGGACTCCACTCCGAGCTGAAACTTCGCTAGGACCGGGAACGTCCCCATGACTGTCGACCTGGCTCAGGCGCCCATTCTCGAAGACCTCTCCGCCCGCGGATTGATCCATCAGTCGACGGCCCCGGAGCTCCTCTCGGAGCACCTCCGCGCGCCTCGCCTCGTTTACGGCGGCTTCGATCCGACGCGTGACTCGCTCACGATCGGGAACTTGGTCACGCTGCTCCTGCTCAAGCGATTCCAGCTGCACGGGCATAAGCCCATCGTGCTGATGGGCGGCGGCACCGGGCTCATCGGCGACCAGATTCCGAGCGCAGCTTGCTCAGTCGGGAGGAGATTGAGGCGAATGTTCGCGGACAGCGGCGCATCTTCGAGACGGTGCTCGACTTCGACGGGCCCTCGGGCGCGGAGATCGTGAACAATGCCGATTGGCTCGGGAAGCTGTCTTATCTCGAGGTGCTGCGGGACGTCGGGAAGCACTTCTCGGTGAACATGATGATCCAGAAGGACTCGGTGCGGACGCGGCTCGAAGGGCGCGACCACGGCATCAGCTACACCGAGTTCAGCTACATGATCCTGCAGTCCTACGACTACGCGTATCTCGCGAAGGAGCGAGGGATCACGTTGCAGGTGGGGGGCTCCGATCAATGGGGCAATATCACGCTCGGCGTTGACCTCGCGCGCCGGCTGCACCAGCTCGAGGTCTTTGGCTTGACGACACCGCTGCTCACGAAGAGCGACGGCGGGAAGTTCGGCAAGACAGAGTCGGGAGCGATTTGGCTGACTCGAGAGCGGACGAACCCTTACGCCTTTTATCAGTTCTGGATGAACGCGGCGGACGCTGACGTCGATCGGTTTCTGAACGTGTTCTCTTTGCGCCCGGTCGCAGAGCTGCGCCAGATTGCGGCCGATCACGAAGCTCGGCCGGAGGCGCGCACGGCGCAGCGTGCCCTCGCCGAAGAACTGACACGACTCCTGCACGGTGAGGAGGGTCTCAAGGAGGCGGAGGCGGCGACCGCGGCGCTCTTCTCAGGAGATGTTAGGTCTCTGAACGAACGGCTTCTCTACGAGGCCTTCGCGGGGGCGCCGAGCTATGAGCTCTCTCGGGAGCGCCTCGGAGGGGAAGGGCTCGAGCTGGCTCAGCTCCTGGTCGACGCGGGCGCTGCCAAGAGCAAGCGCGAGGCGCGTCAGTTCTTGGAGGCTTCTGCTGTCCTTTTGAATGGCGACAAATGTGATGTGGCTCGGCGTGTGACCGAGGCGGACCTGCTCTTTGGAAGGCTTCTCTTGATCCGCCGCGGCAAAAAGAACTGGCATGTTTGTCGCGCTGGGACATGAAGTGAGGATCGATACATGACCTCCGTTTATGATGGTGCGGGGAGTGAGCCCGCTGATTTTGAGGCGCTCGTCGAGTCCTTCTACGGGTCCGAGCGGCCTGATGGGAGTGCGCTGATCGGCGCCGAGAGTGAGAAGATCGGCGTCCGGCGGAGCACACTCGAGCCCCTCGGGTATGGCCAAGAGTTTGGCGTGTGTAAGGTCATGGCTTCGCTCCATGAGCGCTTTGGGTGGAGCGCTATTCGCGAGCAAGAAGGTGGTCCGGTGCTCGGGCTCACCCGAGATAACGCGAGCGTGACCCTCGAACCCGGAGCTCAGTTTGAGCTGTCTGGCGCGCCCCAGCCGGACGTCCACGCCGTCGCTCGGGAGCAGGCCAATCACCTCGGGGAGATCCGCCCGATCTCCGAGTCCCTCGACATCGTCTGGCTCGCGACAGGATTCCACCCGAGCGCGCGGCTCGAGGAGCTGCCCTGGGTCCCGAAGTTGCGCTACCCGATCATGCGCCGCTATCTACCGACGCGCGGCGTGCGGGCGCACGACATGATGCAGCGGACCGCCACGGTCCAAGCGAACTTCGACCGCTCGAGCGAGCGAGACGGCATGTTGAAGGTCGCGCTGGGCCTTCGACTCTCCCCGCTCGTCCACGCGATGTTCGCGAACTCTCCCTTCAAAGAGGGGGCTCCGAGCGGGCGACTCTCCGAGCGCGGAGACGTCTGGCTGCACATGGATCCCTCGCGCAGTGGACTCATCGAGCCGCTTTGGAGAAAGCCCCTCGATGAGCTGAGTTATAGGGACTACGCCGAGTGGGCCCTCGACTCGGGAATGTTCCTTCTGTGGCGGGACGGAAAAGTGGTCGAAAATACCGGCCAGACCTTCCGAGATTTTCTCCAGAACGGCTTCGAGGGACACCGCGCGACGGTCGCTGACTTCAAGCTTCACCTGACGACGCTGTTCCCCGAGGTGCGCCTGAAGAACACGATCGAGGTGCGCTCCGCCGACTCACAATCGCCTGAGCTTGCGCTCGCGATGGTCGCGCTCTGGACGGGCCTCCTTTACGACGACCAGGCGCGCTCCGAGGCGCTCTCTTTCGTCGAATC
>Ga0182837_1173_pt1 | contig 10670 bp, 9 predicted proteins | sample Passage237B_FD_121822 | JGI IMG/M metagenome (GOLD analysis project Ga0182837, IMG submission 121822) | reverse complement strand
TGCGAAGGCAGCACCCAAGCCTCCCTCAAAGGCCTCCCCCAAGCCCCCCTCAAAGGCCACCCCCAAGGCACCGGCGAAAGCCCCGCCCAAGGCTCCCGCAAAAGCCACCAAGAAGAGCGCTCCTGCGAAGGCAGCAAAGACCGCCAAGAAGAGCGCTCCCGCGAAGGCCTCCCCCAAGCCCCCCTCAAAGGCCACCCCCAAAGCACCGGCGAAAGCGCCGCCCAAGGCTCCCGCAAAAGCCACCAAGAAGAGCGCTCCTGCGAAGGCCACAAGCAGCACTCCCAGCAGAAACGCCGGCGGCAGCAAGTGACCGTGATCCGTGCCCTCGCCGTCCCGCGGGGGCACGAAAAATGACAGAAGGCCAGGGGTGAGCGTGCCCTCTTGCCCGCGCGTCAGAGGCGCGCGGGCGAGGGTCCCGAGCTCACTCTTGCCCGCCTTCCGTCGTGCGCACCGTCGCTCCCGAAGGTCCCCGAAGGCGCAAGAGCTCAGCTCGGGCGCGCTCCGAGCGCCCCGCGTCGTGCGTCAAAATCGCCCGATACAGCACGTTGTGCGGCGTCACCCGGGGCGCCACAAACTCGACCACCTCAACTCGATAACCCGCCGCTTCGAGGCGAAGCGTCCGCTCGGCATCCACGACCGACTGAAGAAAACGCCGCCGCACCGGGGCAGCCCGTGGGATGCCGAGCTCCTCCGCCAGCCTCGTCGCACGCGGCAGTGCCCAGGCCGCCCTCGATGTACAACAGGGCACGAGGAGCAGCGCCCGCGCTCGCGCCTGAATGGCGCTCTCAATCACCTCATCGGACGCACTACCGCAGGCGTGGAGCCCGACCGCGAGCGCTACCTCTTGTGGCCAGAGCTCAACCCGTCCGACCTCGCCCTCGATGAACTCGAGACGCGCTCCGGTACGCACGCGCGCTCCGGCGACCCGACTGAGCTCGACCCGCCGCGGATCCCGCTCAAGGGAAATCACCTGAGCGCTCGCGCGCTCCCCGAGCAAGAGCTCCGCCGCTAACAGCCCGACGTACGACTTGCCCGCCGCGACATCGAGGAGCGTGAACGGCTTTTTGTCGTTTGCGGGCACGCGGCGCGCGATCTCCTCGAGCAGCGCCGTCAGCTCGAGGGCTTTCTTTTCGTCTTCTCGGCGCAACTGCGCCTCTTCCTCTCCGATCCAGATGCGATGGAGCGCGGAGCGCACGTCGGAGAGAGAGGGTTGGTTCATGACCGCGACGGGGCGTGATGCGAACGAGGACGCGAGAGAAGGGCCCGACCGGGGAAGGCCCATGGGACAGGCTTCTACAGCCGAGCTCGAAATGGAGCCACCCTCACGAGTCGCGCGGTGCCTGGCTCCCAGGAAGTGCACCATCTCCGACGCACGCGCCGCGCTCCGAGGGCTTCACCCGGCAGCTCACTCCTCCCCGCGCGGAGGCTCGCCCAAGTCCGCCGATTTTCCCTTCGAGTCTTCTCAGGCATGCTCGCGCGTCTATGCGACCGCGCTCCTCTTCGGCTCCGCTCCTCCTGACTTTCTGCTCGGCGCTCGCCCTCGGCTGCGGCCCTCGCCAGCCTGCCGAACCTCCCGCTGCTGCTCAGCCTGAGCCCGCTCCCGCCTCAGCTCCGAAGGCCCCGGAGTTTCCGTCACCACCCCACGGCGCTCTCGAGCCGATCGACGCGAAAGAGGTGCGGGAGCTCGCGGCGACTCAGTACTCGGTCGAGCGCGGAGTCGAGACTTGGCTCTTTGTGGTCCGCGACGACGAGCTTCCGGAAGGCGCGCGGCACCGTTGGGACCAAGGGCACATCCATGTGCAAGGCGAAGGAACGGAAGGCCTCCTCGCTGTCATCGATCAGGGGCCCGCGCCGGGCGCGCCCAGCGATGGAGACGGTTTTCGCATCTGGGTCCGGCGGCGCGAAAAAACTCCGCCCTCCCCGGGTCCCCTGCTCGCCGATATCTACTTGCCCGCACAGAAGAGTCGCGGCCAAGTCGTCCCCGGACAGCGCATTCGTTTTCAGCTGAACCCGAGCAGCGAAACCCCGAAATCCTCGAGCCTCGAGGCCGAATATCTCAAAGCACTCAGCTTCTCCAGCGAGGACGGAGATCCCGTCGCCTGGCTCTTGGGATCTCAAGCAGCCGCTCCGGGACAAGTCGCGCCGCGCGAGCTGCCCGACGACTTCGGCGCCGAGCTCATGCGCGCAGCGAGCGGTTATGACTCCCTCGAAGACGCCCTGCAGACCCAGGTCGTCCTCCGACGCGCTCGCGCCAAAGAGCCCGCGACGATCCGCGTCAAAGACATCGAAGGACCGCGCCTCGCGACGCACCCCTGGGCCGAGATGCTCAAGAAGCTGCCCGCGCGGGCGACCCCCGAACCCATGGCGGCGTTCGTGCCCGCAGATTTCTACTACCTGCGCGCGAAGGACTACTCGAGCCTCGAGCGATTCATCGACCACGCAGACACTTTCGGCGCTCCCGCGCGCTCCGCCCTCTCTCCGAGCGGGAAGCTGCTCGACCTCTCGCTCGGCTACCGCACCGAGCTCGGGATTGTCGCGAGCGAGTGGACCCGGATTTTCGGCCCGGAGCTGATCAGCGAAATCGCCCTGATCGGCAGCGATCCGTTCCTCCGAACGGGCTCGGATTTGACCCTCGTGCTCCGAGTGAACAGCCGCCCGCTCTTCCTCACGGCGCTCGAGGCTCCGCGCTCAGCCCTCGAGGTCGAGCTCACTCGAGGGACAGCCCGTTACGGCAACTACGACATCGAGATCTATCAAAGCGCTGATGGCTGCGTGCGCCAGCACATGGCTCACGGGATCGTCGATGGGGCTGAGCTCGTCGCCATCTCCAACAGCCGCCGCGCTCTTGAGCTCACCTTGGACACCTGGACCAAGAAGAGCCCGAGCCTCGCTGCGGAACCCGATTTCTCTTACATGCTCGCCCGCGACGCGGACGTCGAAGGAGAGCTCCTCTTCTTCGCGGGTGACCGCTTCATTGCGCGCAGCATGTCGCCAGCGCAGCGGATCCTCGACGCTCGACGCCATTTGGCTCACGCAGATCTCCTCCGCGTCTCCTACGGCGAGCTCTTGTATCGAGGTGTCTTCGGCCGGGCTCCGACAACCGCAGAAGAGCTCTTGAAGGCTCCCTGGCTCGGCGCCGAGTATCGGACCCACGTCACCGGAGAGAAGCTCGAGGTCACGCCGGGACGTGCGCCCCGCTCGGCCTTCGGTACCCCCGCTCGCCTGAGCTCCCTCCTCGATCTCCCACCGATCGAGCGCGTCACCGCTTCGGAAAAGAGCGCCTACGAGCAGCTCGCCCGGGACTATGAGGCGATCTGGGGTACCCGCATCGACCCGATCGCTCTGCGCGCCGCGACTCGGGACAGTTCCCTCGAGTTCCATTTGCGCGTCCTGCCCGTCTCGCAAGCGGGATCCTACGAGGACATTGAACGCTGGAGCGGCGGCGGCGCGACCCGTCGAAAGATCCCTCCGAGCGGCGTCGGCGCCAGTCTCGCGATCGGTCCCACCTCTCCGCTCCGGCGTGCTCTGACCTCGCAAAGTCAGGGCATGCTCGGCCTGAATCTCAACCTCGATTGGCTCGGTGAGTTCATCGAGGTCGGCCTGAAGGATGGTCCTGAGATTCTCCGTTTGGCCCTGGAGGCTCCGGAGGTTCCGCGTCCGCCCGGCGCGCCAGCTCCCGAGCATAAAGGCGATCTCGAGCGGCTCGGCGACCTTCCCCTGTATCTGACCCTCGACCTCAAGAGCGCCGGCGGGGCCACCATCTTCCTCGCCACCCTGCGCAAGCTCGCTTTCGATGCGGCACCGGGCGCGGTCGAATGGGGAGAGTTCGCGAAGGTCGGGAAAACGACGATCGTGCAGATCAAGACGCACGATCTCGCTCTCTATTACGCGCTCACCGACAAACAGCTCCACGTCGCCCTCTCGAGCGAAACCCTCGAAAAGCTCCTCGAACGCGGTGATTCTCCTTCCGAGGCGACCTCGACAGACCTGACGCGCACAGGAGCCGAGAGCAAACATCTCGGCGGCGAGCTGAACGTCGATCTCCTCCCCTCACCCTCAAAGAGCGGGCTCTTTCTCGCCCTCGCCTGGCTCCTTGAAGCCGCGCGCTACGAACAGGGACTCTCCGATCCGAAAGCAGCGCTCTTGCTCGCTGCTTACCCGGGCCTCAGCGGAGGCGCGTACTTTGAAAAGAGCCGCGAGCTCCTCGGTTACACTCCCGTGAGCCCCGAAGGCGCCCCCCTCGAGCTCGCCCCTGAAGGCCTCAAAGATCCGCTCCGCGGCTCAAGGTATCGCCCAGTTTGGCCGGAGGCGCCTGTGAAAAATAGTCCGCTCGCGCGCGTCATTGAGCTCTTGCGCGGGGCTCGCCTCGAAGTGACGACGGATCTTGAGCCCGGAAATGAGCCCGAGCGCAGTCTCCGCAGCCGAGTACGCGTCGAGCTCGCCCCGAGCGGAGCTTCGGCGAAGTAGGTCTTCGCCGCGGCCCCCGGACGCTCACGCGCCTCGTCCCCGCCACGTGCTCCGCCTCCGGACGGCGGGGCACATCATTCTCTATGAGCGTCCCATGAGCGCGTGCGCGCGCGCTCGCGCGCGCGCCTCGTCGAGCGAAGAGGTGCGAGGGGCCTCCGGAAGGGCCCGCAGGAGCTGCTTACCGTAACTGCGCGTCACAATCCGACTGTCGAAGATGGCGACGACACCGCGATCGGTCTCGGTGCGGATGAGCCGCCCAAAGCCCTGTTTCAAAGTGATCGCTGCCTCGGGCAAGCTGAGCTCGACGAAGGGCGAACCGCCGCGCGCTTCGATGGCGCGACTGCGCGCTTGAATCACCGGATCGGTCGGCACCGAAAACGGCAGCTTGTCCAATATGACGAGCCGTAGCGCTCGCCCAGGCACATCCACCCCTTCCCAAAAGCTCATGGTAGCGACCAGCACCGCGTTTTCTGCCGCCCGGAACGCGGCAATGAGCGCATCTTTCGGCCGCTCCCCTTGGGCGTAGATCGGATACTTCACTCCGCTCTGGCGCAGAGCGCGCGCGAAGGTTTGCGCCGCTTGGATCGAGGTCGTCAGGAAAAACGCTCCGCCCTCCGAGGCGTCGATCAGCTCAACAGCTCGCGCGGCGGCGGCTCGCGGGAACTCTGGCTCATTCACCGCGGGCAGGTCTGTCGGCAAGTAGAGGAGACAGTTCTTCTCATAGTCGAAGGGTGACTCGACTCGCAAGGCCGCCTTCGGCACCCCGAGGCGCCTCTTCACGAAGTCGAAGCCAGAGGACTTGTCCCGCCCACCTGTCGCGAGCGTTGCGCTCAAGAGCCCGACCGCGGGGATCTGATCGAACAACCGATCGCGTAAGATGTAGCTCAGATCGACGGGCGTCGAGACGAGGGCCTTCGCGGCCACGTCGTACCAAACGACGCGCCCCTCCGTCCCCGTCCCCATCGCAGCGAGCTCCTCTTCGTAAGACTCGAGCCGACGCGCCCCTTGTTCGAGGGGTTCGCTGAGCTCCGCTTCATCAATGCGCACGAGGGTCCCCCGAAGGCTGTCCCGAAGATCTCGAAGCACGCGCCGGAGCGGGTCCGCGGATTTCATGAGTCCCTCGAGATCTCCCGGCCCGAAAGTGCGCGGCGCGGGGACACGCGCCCCCGGCTCCTCGAGCGATGCGAAGAACTTCTGCGCGGTCTCCTCACAAGTTTCAACGAATCCCATCGTGCCGATGATCCCCTTCTCGGCCCCGAGCGTCGGCACTCGGCCGAGGGCGCGGCGGAGCTCAGCGAGCAAGCGCAGGATCATGGAGAGCGAGAGACGCGCGCCGAAGAAGAGCGCCGCGATGTCTTCTATCTGGTGCGCTTCGTCGAAAATGACCGAATCATAGTCAGGCAAGACGCGGCCCGGATGCGGCCCACGCAAGGCGAGATCCGCGAAGAACAGATGGTGGTTTACGACAATGATGCGGGCGGCCTCGGCCTCCGCGCGCATCTGCGTCACAAAACACTCATTGTAGTGAGCGCAGCGCGGACCGATGCGCGTGTCGCTCGAAGACGAGATCTCCGCGAGCACCCGCGACTGCTCCGAGACGAAGGGGAGCTCGGTCAGGTCGCCGGTCTCGGTCCGCTTGAGCCAGGCGCGAATATTGTCGAGATCGCGCGCATAGATCGGCCTTCCAGCCTCGGCGCTCTGAGTGAACTCTCGGTAACGCCGCCGGCACAGGTAATTGCCGAGCCCTTTCATGACCGCGACGGGGACGTCCGTTCCGAGCGCCTCTTGGACCAGAGGGAGATCGCGTTCGGCGATCTGATCCTGGAGGTTCTTTGTCGCGGTCGAGATGATCGTGGTGCGTCCCGAGAGCAGGGCGGGAACGAGATAGGCAAAGGTCTTTCCGATCCCGGTCCCTGCTTCGCAGAGCAGCGTACCTTCGTTGTCGAGCAGAGCTTCGACCGCGTCGGCGACGTCGAGCTGTCCCGGACGAGGCTCGTAGCCCCGCAGCCGAGCGGCGAAGGGGCCCCTCGGTCCGAGAATCTCACGTGCGGAGCGCGCGCTCACGCGCGCATCTCAGTCGAGACCTCCCGGAACATCAATCACGGGGCCGTCGAGGAACTGAAGTCCTGCAATTTGGCCGTCCGCCTCCTCGCGGAGCCACACGACCTTCACCGGCCGCTCGCGCCCGTCAGGAAACGCAACCGAATATTGGGACCCGACAAAAAGCGCCCCCTCGACCACGACGCGAAGTCCGCCGCGGCTGACGTTCAGAGTCCAAGCCTCCTCGTCGACGCCGCACCCTCGCAGGACGACGCGTTCCGTCGCCTCACGTCGGGCTCCTCCGAGGCTGCGCCGCTGTGTCACGCTCTCCTTTATACCTGAGCCTCGCGCGGCCGCCTACCTCCTCGGGCCGCACCACCACAGGAAAGACCCGCCGCGTCCCCGAAAATCGACCACATAGTCAAAGACGCTCCCGGGGGATTTGGCACAGATCAAAAAAGGCGCACCCCCTCGCACCAGCTGGCGCGCTGTTTCATTTTTGCATCACGTTCTAGCGCCCCCCTCCTAGGTGCGCGATATTGGGGAGAGAGTCAGGATGAGTGAAAGAACGAACGGACCGCTCGCACTCGACGAGCTGAAGCGCCTCATCCGGAGCGCTGGCTACCAGATGTACGGCACTCGCGCTCAGGAGGTCCTGCTGGCAGAGCGCGTCCGTGACAACTTGATCCTCGACTCCGGGATTTCCGTTTCTCCCGATCCGCTCACGATTCACGTGACGGTGCGCGCACAGATGCTCCATTTTCCGGGCCAAAGCCTCGACGAATGTCGCGCCTTCGCCGAGAGACTCGGGCAAGCGTTCCTGGCTCTCGGCTACGAGCGCAAAGGCGCCCAAGAGGTCTCGATCCCCGACATGAACAACGCCGGGGTCGCTCTCGACACCGTCTGTGAGGTTTCCCTCGAAAAACCGCTGCCGAGCCCCGAGGCCATCCCGGGGGCCATCCAAAAGGCCCTCGCCCTGCCCCGCACCAGCGCCGAGCTTGAGGAAAATAGTTAATTATTTCGCTACGTTGACTCTGGCGGCCGCCGAGCCGCGGACGAGCCCCAGATCCCGTGGTATGGGCGCCCCCCCATGCGTTCCCTCCGCGATAGCTTTCTCGGTCAGCTCGTCCTCGGGGCGATCGTAGTCGCCATCATCGTTGCTTTCGCCATCGGCGGTATGCAGGGCGGCGGTACTACGTTTGGCTCAGAATGCGCAGCGCGTGTGGGCAGCTCGTGCATCGATCCAAAAGAGTACACCGCAGCCTACGGACTCGTCGTTTCGGTCGGACTGAACGATCGCGCCGTCCAGCAGCTCGACCTGAAGCGACAGGTCGCCCGTGGACTCATCGAACGTGAGGTTCTGCTCCGCGAAGCCAAAGCCCTCGGAATCTCTGCGAGTGAGAAGGCGGTCGACGAAGATCTGCTCTCGGGCCGTGCCCGCGTTTCGTTGCCCGCAGAGGGCCGCGAGCGGCTCGCCATGAGCCTCGCGCTTTGCCTCGACGATGAGCGGACCTGCGCACCCGGTACGATCGGCCTGCGGGCCCTGCCTGTCCTACAGAATGGCGTGTTCGACTACGCGCGCTATGAGCGTGTGGTCAGGCGCACGACCGGCCGAAGCCCGAATCACTTCAAGGAGATGCAGATCCGAGGCGGAGCGCGTCCGTGAGCTCATCACCGAGCCTGTGCGCGTCTCGGAAGAGGAAGCTTTCCTCTCCCTCGAACGTACCCAATCGAAGGCCGTCGCTCGCGTGCTCACGATCCATCGCGAGTGGTTCCAGCGTTACGTGCGCTTCCCGAGCGAAGCTGACATCAAGAGCTTCGTCTCGACCCACGAGAAAGAGGTCGAAGAGGCCACCAAGGCCGCCTCTGCCCGCTACCAGCCCGGATGCCCCGTTGTCCAAGAGTTCGCGCTCAAGACCGGCGGCACCGAGAGCGACGAAGCTGTCGAGAAGAAGCTCCGCTCGCTTCTGCCCCGACTCAAGGATGCTTCGACGCGCGAGACCCTCATCCGCAAGGAGCGCCGCTCTCGGCGGGCGCCTGGGTTGTCTCGATGCTCGCTACGGAGCCGGCTCCGAAGAGCTCCTGACCGCCGCTGGTAAGCTTGAGAAGCCCGGCGAGCTGACGGACGTCGTGCGCACGCCCCGCGGCTTTCACGTCCTCTGGCTCGAAGACCGCGTCACCGCGGAGAACGCCCAGGCCCTCGCTCGCGCCTTCGTCAGCTATGAACTGACCTCCCGCGCCCTCGGCACCGAGGAGGCGCGGAAGTTCGCCGACGCCGTGATCGCAGCTGTATCCCCCGAGACGACCCTCGAGGCAGCGACCGAAAAGGTTCTCGGCACGGTCCTCTCGAGCGGCCGCCTCGGCAGCGTCGCGCTCGCCCTCACCGACGAGTCCCGCCCGAAGACGGACGTGACCGCACCCTTCTCGATCGAAGACAGCCCTGTCGAAGGTGTGAGCGGGACCGAGTCCCCGGCCCAGCTCGTCTTCGACATGAAAGAACCCGGCGAGATCACCAAGACCCCGGTCCAGCTCAAAGGCGCTCCTCCAGCTCAAGGAGAAGGAGCCCTACACCCGCGAGAAGTTCGAGAAGGAGCGGGACGAGATCCTCCCGATCCTCCGCCGTCGCAAGGCAGATCAGGTGCTCGCGGACTACGTCGCGGAGCTCATCGAGAAGGCGGGCGGCGCGACCTATGACGACCGCTACGCGCCCAGCGCCTCGGCGACGACGAAGCCCGACAACGCGGGCTAGAAAACACCTTTGGCTGACGAACTCCTCCGAGAAAAACTGACCCTGCCGTCCCGCGTCCAAGGGACGGCGCTCTACATGCCCGCGGTGCGGCGCGTGGTGATTTCGGTGTACTTGCGCACCGGAAGTCGCTTCGAGGACGCGAGAACTTCGGGCATCAGCCATTTCCTCGAACACATGTTGTTCCGGGGCACGGAGCTCCACCCCTCCGCGCACACCCTGGCCAGCGCCTTCGAAGATCTCGGCGGCACTCTCAACGCCAGTACCGCCTCCGATCACGGAACACTCACGATCGCCGTCCCCCGCGAGAGCTTCGAGCCGACCTTGGCGCTCCTCTCCGAGGTCATCAAGAGCCCGCTCCTTGCGGACATCGAGCTCGAGCGCGGCATCATCCGCGAAGAGCTGCTCGACGAGCTCGACGAAAAGGGCCAGGTCATCTCCGCGACGAGCCTCGGCCGCAAGCTCAGCTTCCCGGACCACCCCCTCGGAGCCCCGCTTGGGGGTACTCTCGAGACCGTCAATAGCTTCACCGACGCCGACCTCCGGGCGCACCACGCGCGCACCTACGTCGGCGAAGGGCTCGTGGTCGCGGTCGCTGGCCCCCTCGAGCCGACTCGGGTGCTCGCGTCCGTCGAGAAGTACTTCTCTGACCTGCCCGCTGGTACCTTGATCAGCGGCCCGCCGATCGCGCCGCCGAAAGGACCCGCCTTCGCTTCAGCAAAACACGCCGGCTCGAGTCAGACGCGCGTCTACGTGGCTCACCGAAGCCCCGGCTATCGCGATCCGGCCGATCGTGCGACCGAGATGCTGTTGCGCGTGCTCGACGACGGGCTCTCGACGCGCCTTTATCACGGGCTCTGTGACGAGGGCGGGCTCTGTTATGACGTCGTCGGAGCGAATGAAGCGTTCGAAGACGGCGGCGTCTTCGAAATCATCGCCGACACGGCTCATGAGCGCGCCCCGCGTGTCCTCGAGAAGATCCTCGCGATCACCTCGGACATCGCCGCTCATGGCCCGACCGAGCTCGAGTTCGAGCGAGCCCTCAAGCGCGCCCGCTGGCAGCTGGAAGCTGTTCTCGACGACCCCGGCGAGGTCTCCGATCACGCTGCCTTCGCTCTGCTCACAGGCACCGCTGAGTCCGCCGATGAACGGCTGGGCGAGCTCCTCTCTGTGACAAGGCAGGACGTGCGAGACGTCGCCGAACGCATCTTCTCCCGCGAAGGGCGCGCCGTGGTCGCCGTAGGCCTGCCCAATGCCTCCGCGATCCAGAAGATGCAGCAATTGGCCGAACGCTAAGCCCGGCCGGCCACCTTTTTTTCTTCGGGCGAGAGGGACCCTCCGGAGCAAGCGGTCCCTCAAAAGCAAAACCCCCCGCGAGGGCGCGGAGGGCGGGCAGCGATTTCCCGGAGCTCGGGGA
>Ga0182837_1136_pt1 | contig 10751 bp, 9 predicted proteins | sample Passage237B_FD_121822 | JGI IMG/M metagenome (GOLD analysis project Ga0182837, IMG submission 121822) | reverse complement strand
ACCGCTCGTTTTCCTCGGGCGGAGCGCGTTCGCGTCGCCGTCACCAAAGCCGTCGTCCCCCTCGAACCCAAGACCGAGGAGGCAACCGTCGAGATCGTCCTTTGCGGGAGCTCATCATGAACACATCTCTCCTCGCCCGAGTCCCCGTCTGGCCGCGCCCAGCGCCCGCCTCCGAACTTCGGCTGACCTACGCCATCGCACCGCCGAGCCGGAAGCTTTTGCCTGAGCGGCGCCGCGCGATCGCCGCGGCACAGTCCGCGCGCATCGCGTCGCTCCCGATCGACGCTCTGCTCGTCTACGACGTCCAAGACGAAACCCTGCGCAACGAACGGCCGCGCCCCTTCCCATTCTCAGCCAAGATCGATCCGCTGACCTATGCGTTCGAGGAGCTCGAGCTCGGATCCCTGCCGCGGGTCGTCTATCGGGCGGTCGCCGATCAAGACGAGGGATCGCTCCTCACGTGGCTCACGCGCCTGTCCAAGCTGGGCGCAAGGGCCGTCCTCGTGGGCGCTCCATCGCGCAGCGCTCAGGCGAGGCTGACCTTGTCCGACGCTTGGGAGCTCCGCCGCACCCACGTTCCCCATCTCCCCCTCGGCGGCGTCGTGATCGCCGAACGCCATGTCGGCCTCGGCTCGGAAGATGCGCGATTGCTCATGAAGACGGAGCGCGGGTGCGGATTTTTCGTGAGCCAAACCGTGTGGTCGCCGCGCTCAATGGGAGCTCTCCTGCGCGATCTGCGGCGCGCTCATCGCGCCGCACAATCCTCTCACGGTTCCGCGCCGTCACCCCTCCCACAGATCCTCGTCACTCTGAGCCCCTGTGGCTCGAAACAGACGCTCGAGTTCCTCGAGTGGCTCGGCGTACACATCGCGCCCGAGATCCGCGCTGAGCTCCTCGCCGCGCCGGACATGCTCGCGCGCTCCGTCGAGCTGGCGATGGCGATCTACTCCGAACTGCGAGCTCTCGCGGTCGATCTGGGGCTCTCGCTCGGCTGGAACATCGAGAGCGTCTCGACCAGGAAAGAAGAGGTCGACGCCGCCGTGGAGCTCCTGCAGCGCATCGCTCAGCGAGAGGCGCGCTGACCGTCCCCCGATGTCCGGGAGCAGCAAGGTACCCGACACGCCCCTTCGCCCTCGCCACAGACGTGAGTCGTCCTTCGAGTGATGGACCAGGGCCGGACGGAGAAGAGGCGGAGGGCTCAGGGCTCAGTCGAGCGGGACGCGAGCGACGGTCGCGGTCGAAGGATAGAGATAGAAGCGGCCGTTCCAGGGGCCGCCGTTCAGAATGCCGACGATAGCCGCCTTGCCGTCGTCGGTGATGGCCATATCGAGGGCGCCCGTTCCATCTTGATGGGTGCGACCGATGATACTCTCGAGTTCGAAGCGGCCAGTCTCGCGTCCGTCGAGATCGTGGCGCATCAAGATCGGAACCGCTTCGAAGGGATGATACTCGGGATCGAGCGGATCGACGGGGACGGACCACAAAGAGAAGAGGGAACCATCGACGAGCGCCATCGCCTCGATCGCTCCGCAAAAACCGAGGGGATCCGGCTTCCAGTTCTGGTCGCGGATATCAATGAGCACAGATTCCGAGCACTCGATATGTTCAAGCGTTATCGGATCAGCGATGTAGTAGGTCGAGCCCATCAAGATGCGTTCCCCATCGCTCGCTAAGAGAGCAGCGTCGGCGTAGATCCCGGGCTTGCTAAGAGCCAAGGAGAAGAGCGAGGTTACACGTTCGGGAGTTCTCTCAAACACGTAGAAGTTAGTCCCGTAGAAGATGTCTTCATGTTGGTCCACACCATTGGCTACCTGATTCCAAACGACTCGATCCTCCCCGACATGGAGAAATGAATGTCTTTCGAGAAAGGAGTGATTGGTTTCAGGACGCTCGAAGAGGATCGTCCCGCTTGGTAGCGCAAGGACGCGCATGATTGGCCCTTCTACAAGCCAGCCGGAACTGATCTCTACGAGGCCCGTGCCACCCGGCCCTAGCCCGGCGAGCGGCATCGTCGGGTGAATTTCCCCGGCAGCAGTGAAGACCTGAAGCCAGCTCTGTGTGAGGATTAAGGTATTTCCGAATTGGTCGATGGCGAGGCTCGGATTCATCGACGGTCGGAGATAGCTTCGAGCTCCGAGCGTTCCCGCGGCCCAGTCGGTAGCACCATCTCGGAATAATCTTACGAGTACGCTATGGGGAGTAGGTACTTCGTCCAAAAGTCGTTGAATCCAGGTAACGACAACATTGCCGCACGGATCTCGGGCAAGGCGGAGGTCCGTGCGAGGATCAAGGTCTCCTGCGTATAGGGGAGCGACCCACGATTCGGACTCGCTCCGTAAACCGCGGCATCTCCCGTCCGCGCCCGGCGCTTCATGCTTCTTCGCCTCGTCCTCCGGCAGGGGCTGAAGCCCCTCCGTCCTCCGAGGGCGAGTGAGAAAGCGATGAGTCTTCTGTATTGCATGGGTTACTCGAAGCCGAGCCTATCGAGGAGAAAGCGACCCGCGCCGCTCGGCCGCCCGGCCCTCACTCGAGCGGGACGCGAGCGACGGTCGCCGTGGAAGGATAGAGATAGAAGCGGCCGTTCCAGGGGCCGCCGTTCAGGATGCCGACGATAGCCGCCTTGCCGTCGTCTGTGATGGCCATATCGAGGGCACCCGTGCCGTCTTGATGTGTGCGACCGATGATATTCTCGAGCTCGAAGCGGCCGGTCTCGCGTCCGTCGAGATCGTGACGCATCAAGATCGGGACCGCTTCGAAGGGATGATACTCGGGATCGAGCGGATCGACGGGGACGGACCACAAAGAGAAGAGGGAACCATCGACCAGCGCCATCGCCTCGATCGCGCCGCAAAAGCCGAGCGGCTCCGGCTTCCAATTCTCGTCGCGGATATCAATGAGCACAGATTCCGAGCACTCAATGCGCTCATGAGTCGCAGGGTCCGCGTCGTAGTAGGTCGAGCCGAGGAAAGCCCTTTGGCTGTCGGCCGCGAGCAGAGCCGTCTCCGCGTAGAAGCTAGGATCTTCAGGGGCATAGACGAATTGAACCTTCCCCACCGGAAACTCGATGACGAGAATTTCTGAACCAGTGAACCTGTCGGTATCGAAATTTTGATTAAATCTCGTCGTCAACCTTCGATCATCATCTGTGATGGCCACGTCGAGTCGGTCAATCAAACTAGTGACCCCCCAATAGCCACGCCCCTCAAGAACTCTACCGCTCGGAAGCGAAACCACTCTATCCCAGCCAATCAACCAGCCGAAGGAGAGTTGGCGCAACGTTTCCCCCCCAAGCGGAAGTCCCTCAGGAGGAATGTTTGGATGCGGGTTCCCCGACGCTCTGTTCACCGTGAGCCAGCTCTCCGAAAGCGTGAGAACATTTCCGAACTCGTCGAGCTGCATGTCGAAGCGGAGGGCGATGGGAAGCCAGGCGGTCCAATCAGTCATGCCGTTCAGAAAAAGCCGGGACAACCGCACGAAATGGCCATCGCCCGAATCTCCTCGATAGGAAGAAAAGCCGACCACGACATTCCCGCACGGGTCGAGCTTCACCCGGACCTGCTCTCGCGAGCCGAGTTGAACAGCGTTGAAGCTCGAGATCCAGGCATCGTCGCTGGTCCGGGTCGCAACACACGTTCCGTCCGCTCCCGGCGCTTCGTGCTTCTTGGCCTCGTCCTCCGGCAGGGGCTGAAGACCCTCCGTCGTTTCTCCGAGGGCGAGTGAGAAAGCGATGAGTCTTCTGTATTGCATGGGTTACTCGAAGCCGAGCCTATCGAGGAGAAAGCGACCCGCGCCGCTCGGCCGCCGGACCCTCACTCGAGCGGCACGCGAGCCACGGTCGCCGTGGAAGGGTAGAGGTAGAAACGACCGTTCCAGGGGCCGCCATTCAGGATGCCGACGATAGCCGCCTTGCCGTCGTCGGTGATGGCCATATCGAGGGCGCCCGTGCCGTCTTGATGTGTGCGACCGATGATACTCTCGAGCTCGAAGCGGCCGGTCTCGCGTCCGTCGAGATCGTGACGCATCAAGATCGGGACCGCTTCGAAGGGATGATACTCGGGATCGAGCGGCTCGACGGGGACGGACCACAAAGAGAAGAGGGAACCCTCGACCAGCGCCATCGCCTCGATCGCGCCGCAAAAGCCGAGCGGCTCCGGCCTCCAATTCTCGTCGCGGATATCAATGAGCACAGATTCCGAGCACTCGATACGCTCGTGAGTCGCAGGGTCCGCGACGTAGTAGGTCGAGCCGAGGAAAGCCCTCTGGCTATCGGCCGCGAGAAGGGCGGTCTCCGCGTAGAAGCTAGGATCTTCAGGGGCGTGGATGAATTGAACCTTCGCCCCCGGAAACTCGATGACGAGAATTTGTGATCCGGTGAAGATACCAGCGTTGAAATCAAAGTTCTGATTGATGGTCGTCAGCAGTCTTTGATCGTCTTCCACGATAGCGACATCCAGACGATCTATTTGCCTGCTGTTTCCCCAATAGCCTCGCCCCTCGAGAACTCTACCGCTCGGGAGCGAAACCACTCTATCCCAGCCAATCAACCAGTTCCCTGAGAGCTGACGCAGGTAGCTTCCTCCGAGTGGATGCCCCTCGGAGGGAACGCCGAGATGTGGCTCGCCAGAAGCAGTTAAGACTGTTAACCAACTCTCTGATAAGTTGATAATGTTACCGAACTCATCCACCTGCATGTCGAAGCGGAGCGCCGTTGGCAACCACGCGGTCCAGTCGGTCGCTCCGTTTCGGAAAACCCGGTAGAGCCGCACCGAGTGTCCATGATCCGAGTCTTCCTGATAGGACGTAAAACCTAACGCAATATTGCTGCACGGATCGAGCTTCACCCGAACTTGCTCTCGCGAGCCGAGCTGGACGGTCTTGAAGCTCGAGCTCCAAGCATCGTCGGTGGTCCGGGTCGCAACACACGTCCCGTCCGCGCCCGGCGCTTCATGCTTCCTAGCCTCGTCCTCCGGCAGGGGCTGAAGCCCCTCCGTGGTTTGACCGTTGCAACCTCCGCCGAGGGCAAGCGCGAAAGCGATGAGTGATCTATGTCGCATGGTTACTCGAAACCGAGTCTGTCGAGGAGAAACCGACCGGCGCCGTTCTGAGTGTTCAGGATGATATCGAGGGCGCAAATCGTCGAGCTTGAAAGCGCAGCTTGGACATCGACAGGGAGCTCGAAGGTCAGGTGATTGTACTCATTTGGAAACAGGTTCTGCAGCGGTCGGTTTCCGACGAAGACATTGTGCACATCGACCGAGGGGCAAGAAAGAAGCAACCGCAGCTCTCCGACCCACCACGGATTTGGCTGCGGGTCAGGGATGTAGACGTCGATTCCAAGGGTCGTCGTCGGCGGGGGAAGCTCGCTCGTCGCGAAGGCGCGACTCGTCAGAACAGTCCAGCCAGAAGCCTCGACGCCCAGGGCTCGATCGCCGTGAGTCACATCGATCGGCTCTCCCGTGAGAGTCGCGCTCGAGGTCCAGTCTCCCGGGATCTCGAAGCTCAGGAGATCGCTGGTCGCGATAGTCATGCCGCTGCTGCCTCCTTGATGTGGAACCGTTCTATTTGTGAGTGTCCCCGCGAAGGCAAAATTGTCCACGAGGATGCCCGGCGACGAGGTGTTCGTCGTGACGACGAAGAGCGCGCCTGGGTGGTCCCCGAGCAGAACGGTACGGACGTTCTCCGGAACGGCAAAGGTCAAGGTCGACCAAGCTCCTCGCGGCAGAGGCGTCAGGTCGAGGATACCGAAGTAGGAATACGTCGAGGTCGCGATGTTCTCGAAGGAGACCGCGACGCTGCCGACCCAGTAAGGATTGTTCACGGCTGCGGGGATATAGACCTCGACTTGAACGTCCGTGCCGATCGGATCGAGATCTGCCGTTCGAATGACTGGGCTCGAGATATCACTGTAACCATGAGGCGCTTCGATGGCCTTTCCGGGGCCGTTCGGGCGATCGACGAACGAGGCTGGGCTCGTGTTGCCATAGCTCGGACGGCCATAGGTCCATACGAAGGAACCGGTCGGCGGAGGCTCCATGTCGAGAGGCGGCGCCGAGAGTCCGGCGAGGAGCCGCGCATTTTGTCGCATCCTTTCGCAACCCCGTGTCTGAGAGGTGTCCGCTATGGAGCAATTGAAGGCTCCCCCTATCTCGCTTCGTGTCCAATCGCTGCATCCGAAGATGTTGGTTCCAGAGCCTACGCCGATCATGAGGCTGTTCGGCGCCGTCGAGTGGGCGTCGTTCCCCTCTCGGAGGAGCGCGTGTCCGATCTCATGAGCGAGCGTCGTCAGTTTTTCGGAGCGTCGATCGATCGAAATCGCCGCCCATGAGTACGTATCCGAGGCGCCATGGAGAGGCATGAGCGTCCCGCTCATGGTGCCACAGTTCTCATCGTGTCCGCCGCTCAGGCGCCCTGTGACGATCGCCTGTAACCCCGTCGGTGGCGCGGGCTGCGAGGCGACCTTCCAGCGATGGAAGAGCGCCTCGGCTAGATCGTCCCTCGCAACAGGGTTGCAAGAGGTTCCCCCAAGGAGCCCAGCGTTGGGCCCCATGAACTCCGTCACCCAAGGCGCAAAGCAATTTTGAGCCAAATTGTCCGATCGAACGAAATCAAAGTCACAAGGAGCGTGCACCGAAGATGCGTCCAGGATCTTCCCCCCTTTGTCATAGGCCTGCTCCGACACCTCGATCGCGGTGTAACTCCGCAGTCTGAACTGGATCCCGCACTGGACGAAAATATCATCTGGTCGAACGATCCCAGCTACCGTTCGGAAGTTCGGCGAAAACGATCCGTTCAACAAGGCTTCATTCAACGGAAATGGGTCCTCTTGAAAGCTGACTCTCACTAGCCCTAGCGGGAAGGCATCGTGCACAAATAAGCCATGATCGATGGACTCGGGATCATCGAAAAGAGCGCGCGCCCCACGCTCGCCGAGTTCGGGAGCGGATCCTGTTGGGTATGCTTCGATCACGTCGACTGGGACAAGGATCGTATCTTGTGAGAGTTTCCATACCTCCAAGGGAGAAAACTCGCGCTCCACCGGCAACGGGTCGCCGACGACGGACTTTGAGAAAGACCTCTTGGCCATGCGCACGCTGATCGGATCGTAGTTCAACGGGACTCCTAGTCCCTCGAACCATGCCGTTTCTCCTAGGAACGAATAGGAGTCGAGCCTCTGCTGACGTTCTTGAGCGGTGCGATGGAGTGCGTAGGTCTGCTCGAGCGATCCGTGATTGAGTGTGGGGTTGAGCAAAGGCGGGGCATCAGGAGTCGTGTTCGCATACAGTTCCACAACAAAACCAGTCGACCAGCTCACAGGAACGCTTCCGGGCTGCTCGTACCCGCGCCAAGCCTCCTCACCTTGCTTGAGAACAAAGGGCGCGATCGGACGGAGGTTGTCGAACTGCGAAATGAAGGCTCCGGGTGAAATCTCTTCGGCGGCATGTAAGGCTCGATCAGGGCAAGGAGCGTTCGGATCGCAGGTCGCCGGCGCGTAAGGCTCCGCCGTCGCTTTGAAGCAAATACCGGAGCCCTGAGGGCCATTCGAAAGGCAGGTCTCGCCGTCGGTAGCTACTGTGATGTTCGGATGGTGCACCGTGATGACGCCCGTGCGGAAATCGACTGAGAAGTAGAGGTCGCTCGCGTCACCCGGTACGAAGTCGAGCTGGAATCCGCCACAGAAGGAGTCCCCAGAATCGTGCAGCTCAATCCTATACGTCGCGATAGGATTGCCCACAGTCGCCTGACGCTCGAGGACAGCGATCATCTCGCTCTCGTTGCTGATGGGTCGGAAGGGCAACATCGGATTGTTGGCAGGATCGCAGGCCCAGCCCCCAAAAGCACAATCAAAGGTCTCCATGCGATCCGTTTGCCAGAGGAGATAGTCCGGTCGTGGCCCGGAGAAGACCCGTGCGAAGTTGTCGCTCTCGCCGCAAAAGACCGCCTCCTGAATCGGCCAGGTCTTCGTAAACTGAAGAGTGAGGTCTCCCGGCCTCGCGAGCGCCGGTTGCGCCAAGCCGAAAATGCCGCATGCCCATAACCAACCGATTCTGATTCGCCCCATTTTTCCTGGACTCCCTCGCTCCCCCGCCGCCCTGATGGCGCATCAGCGGTAGTGTTCTCAGGGTCGGGAGAGCCGAGGGAAAATGCAAGGGAGCCTCGGATGGCCTTGATTTTCTCACGACCCACAGGCGCCGCCCCTCGCGATGGCACGGAGAGGCTGCTCCGAGCCCGCGAAGGCCCCTCGGCGCCCGCTCCGTGCCTCTCCCGTCATCGAGATCACGATCGCCACAGCGAGGCGATCTTGCGTAGCCGCGCATCCGTCCGGACCCTTCGAAAGTCCAACATTTTCCGCAGGAAACGTATGGCGCGCCGATTGCACGAACGGCCCCTCATGGAACCGAAACAGGAGACCGAGCTCACCAAGTGCCACGAAATGCTCAAGAGCTTCCGCAATGGGATGCTCGTGACCCGCTCTCTGGACGGAGGCTTTCACGGGCGACCGATGCACATCGCCGAGCTGAGCCAAAACCTCACCATCACCTTCATGACCGGACTGAACACCACGAAGGTCGATGAGATTCTCGCCGATCCTTCGGTTTGCCTCACGCTCCAGGACGGTGGAGCTTTTGTCACCGTGATGGGCCAGGCCGCCATTGTCACCGATCTCGAGGAGCGTCGGCGCGTCTTCAGCCTGCCTTCCGAGGCCTGGTTCGATGGGCCGGAAGATCCGAACGCTGCCCTGATCCGCATTCGTCCTCGGACCATCGAGTACTGGGACAGCAGCGGCGTCAACGCCCTCAAGGTCGTCTTCGAAATGGCCAAAGCCGTCGTCACCGGCGAGACGCCGAAGACGAACGAAAAGCAGCACGGAACCGTCCATCTCTGATCGCCCACTCGTGACCTCCGCTCCCGAAGATTCGAGCCAGCCCGCGGGGCGCGCTATCGGCCCCGACGCGCGCCTTCTCGAGCGCAGCATCGAGCTCGCACGCAGGAATGTGGAGCTCGGCGGGCATCCCTTCGGAGCGGTCATCTCAGAGGGCACACGCATCATCGCGGAGGGGACGAACTTGGTCCTCGAGCTCAAAGATCCGACAGCCCACGCGGAGATCGTCGCAATCCGTAGAGCGTGTCAGGAGCTCGGGGCGCGCGAGCTCACAGGCCTGACGATCTTTGCGAGCGCGGAGCCCTGTCCCATGTGCCTCTCGGCCATTTACTGGAGCCAGCTCTCGCGCGTCGTGTTCGCCGCGACGCGGCACGCGGCGAGCGCTGCCGGTTTCGACGACGCCTTCCTCTACGGCGAACTCACTCGCCCGCTCGGCGAGCGGTCCCTGCCCACGGCTCATGAGCCTCACCCGTCCGAGCTCGAACCATTTGACCTTTGGTGTAGTCGCACGCCCAGCCTCCAGGACCCGGGCGATCCGAGAGAGCCCTTCGAGCTCACACCATCGGCGCGGTCATCCCCCGCGCTGGGTCGGCAGAATCTGAAATCCCACCAGGAGGAAGTAGACGCCGATCGCAAGAGGTAAGAGCGAGTAGATGACGAGGTGCACGAGACTGCCGGCCCGCTCGCCGAGTCGCTCCTTCATCACCGCCAGCCGTGAGAAGCGCTCCGGGCGGGAGAGGCGCATAGCCAGCGTGTAGAGCCCGAACACGGCGGCGACGAATCCAACGATCAGATCTTCAGACAAGAGGAGACTCCGAAAAGAAAAGGGGCGCCGCGAACGACGCCCCCGATCATGCGGCCTTTCGGCGAGAGCTCAAAGGCGCTGGCGACGACGGCGACCAAGAACCCCGAGAGCCGCGATCGCCATGACCCATACACCGGGGCTCGGCGCCGAATACTTCGGCCCGACCGCGCAGCCCCCGCCCCGCGCGCCGTTCTCGGCCTCTTGACCCGCGCCACTGCCATCGGTGCTACTGCCCGGCGCGCCCTCATTCGGATCGGAACCCTTCGGCGGCGGCGAGTCGTCCTCGCCGTCGTCGCCGCTCACGGGAGTATCACCCCGCGACGCGCCACCGAAGTCCACACCGTTTTCGCTCCACACTCGGGGTAAACACTGACCCGGACCGCGGACGGTCGTGCACTCACGGGAGGACCCGGGCTCGGCTCCTTCTCCGTCCGCCGGAGGCATCGGAGTCCCCGACTCTCCACGATCGTCCGCAGGGAGAGCGGGGCCTGAAGCGTCGTCCTCAAAGCCTGGCTCCGCGCCCCCACCCGAACAGTTCACAGTGTCGACCCGGCTGCAGACCCAATCCTCGGGACACTCGTCATTCTCCTCGCACTCGACGATCTTCGGTCGGCACGCTCTGCGTTCGACAGACGCAGGCTCGCAGTCGCAAGGCGCCGTCACACAGGCGCAGCCGTCCGAGGAATCCGTACCCACGACCACACACTGAAACTCCCGCGGGCAGTCCGCGTCGCGATCACAGCTCGAGGCCCCGGGACCACATGTCCCGCTCGGCTCCTCCTGCTCCGGCAAGTCAGAACAGGCTTCAGAAGGGGACGCGCTGTCGTCACGCGAGACGCCGTCGTTCGGCGACCATCCGCCGTCGCCCGAGTCATCCCCCGAACAACCCCCGCCCACGCTCGCCTTTCGACAGACCTCATATTCCCCACACTCAGCGTCCTCGCTACACGGCGCGGGCGGCGTCACGCAGCGGCCGATCTCTGCTTCATGCACCCGCGTATCGCAGTCGCCCGCGTCCGACGTCCCGTTTTCGCCCGGAGCGGGTCCCCCGTCGATCGGCGGGGG
>Ga0182837_1120_pt1 | contig 11422 bp, 17 predicted proteins | sample Passage237B_FD_121822 | JGI IMG/M metagenome (GOLD analysis project Ga0182837, IMG submission 121822) | reverse complement strand
TCAGGAGCCGGGCCCGAGTGTCATCAGAGTTCCTCTTCACCTCGCTCATCCGAAACGCAGCCGCGCTCCTTGCGCCCTTCTTTTGAAGGCCCCCTCCCCGCCGTCCTCGCGCCGGCCGCTCATGCAACCGACCGAGCTCGACGTCTCACGCACTTGCGCCTCTTCATGCCCGTCCATCTCCCGCGCGGCCGCGCTGCGGGCGGCGGGTGCTCCCCCTGACGGCGCAGGCGCCGTGGGGGAGCTCTCGACTCCATTCGAAAGCGCCGCGGGGCGGCGTCAAGCAGACGTCCAACGGACACCCTCTGAAGACAAATCACTCGAGCTCGAAGTGTGGGTAGGCTCTCTTGGACTCGCTCGCCATCTCGAAGACAGTGCGAACCGTGACGCGACCGCCTTCGAGTTCGACGTTCTGCACGTTGGTCGAGTAGAGCCTGATCTTGGTCGTCGCCGGAAGTTGTGCGAGAGCGGACGCCGGGATGCCCCCTGAACCGGAGAAGGTGCAGTACAGACTTGTTTGTGAGCCATCGCTGCCGAGATGCTGCCCTGCAGCTACGACCGTCGTCGCAGTCTCACGGAGATCGAGGGTGAACTCGAGGTCCTGATCGCGCGGGGTCGGAAGAGGAACGACGCCCGTCGCTTCCGAGCTCACCGCAGGAGACATGAGGAGGGGGGCGAGAGGGAACCGAACGGTGGTTACGAACCCAGGCACAGAGTCGCCTTCTGCTGAGATCGTGAGGAGTTCCCCGCCGAGGAGGTCTCCCGTCCACTCGTCGGTCGAGTAGGAGTTATCCTTTGGCGTCAGCGTGACTGCGAGAGGCGCCTCGGGGTCGTCGCTCTTGATGGTGATGGCTCCTGCGTTCGGGCGCATCTCTGCCGGAGTATCGGGAGCGGCGGGCTCCGCGGGAGGACAGGAGGAGACTCGGCAAAGGCCGTGCTGAGTGCTGGTGCACCGACTCGCGGCGGGTTCCTGCTCCTTGATCCAACTGAAGCTCACGATCGCAGAACGGGATTGGCTAGTTCCGAGAAAGCGGGTGATCTGGATGGTCCCGGTGAACGTGGCTGTCCCGCCTCCATTGTTCCCGCCACTATTGCCGCCTGACCCTCCGCCCGTCGCTTGAGCTCCGCCGTCGCCCCCGTTTCCGCCCGTCGCTTGAGCTCCGCCGTCGCCCCCGTTTCCGCCCGTCGCTTGAGCTCCGCCGCTGGCTGTTTCCCCGTCGCCCCCTGGAGCTTCCCCTCCTGTGCCGCTCGAGCTCCCGGAGCCCGGAGCCTTTTCTCCGTCGTCCGAAGAGGACATGCCCCCGCTTGCCAATCCCGAATCGTCCGAGTCCGCCCCCGATGAACAGCCCGATAGGGCAAAAAGGGCCAAAGCAAATCCGAACGCACCCAATCTATGAATAAGAAATAACCCCTGCATACAAAGGCGAAAGTAGCACAGGAAGGAGAAGGTTCAATCCTGGCCCGCGACTTGAACCCGCGACTTGAACCCGCGGACGTGAGCTCTCGTTCAGTAGTCCGCGAAGAGGAGACTCTTGTGAATGTGCTGCTTTCCGTCGGCCTCCGCCCAGACGAAGAGAGCTTGGCTGCCGTCGCCGCTCGTGACGACGTCCGGATCGTAGGTCACCGGGGTGAGCGGGTGGATATCCTTGACCTCCCACTCTGCACCGAGCCAGGCCCCAAGGTGGATGCTGTCGCCGCAGCGGACTGCAAAATAGCCTCGACGTGCCTCGGCAGCGAGCGCGACGGCAGCGGTCGCGCACCCGGGGCTCAGAGTGAGACGTGTGAGGCTGAGTTCCTCGCCTTCAAAGAGCATGACGCCGATCTGATCGCGGGCGCAATCGCCCCCCGAACAGGGGATATGGCTCGTGAGAGCGCGCCGCCCGTCTGCGCTGACAGCGAGCTGATGAGACGCACGCCGAGCCACAGGCCAATCGACCTCGGTCGCTGAAAATTTCTCGCAATGCGCTCTGCGTCGGGCCGAGTTTCTCTCTCGTGTCGGTCAGACCGTTCCTTCCATTTCGGGGACACAGGTCTGGCCCCAGTACGAGAAAGACCCAGCAACATGAATGCGAAAAAATTGACCCAGACCCTCATCTCTCTTCTGGCTCTCGGCTCCTCGTCGATCGCCTGTCACTCCCAGACAGGCACAGTTCTGCCCAAAGGCGGCGGCGAGTATGAGGTCATTGGACAGGGATACAACGAACAAACCGCTTACTCGAACGCAGAGAACGAAGCTCGATACACCTGCGAGAAACAGAAAAAAGAGCTCGTCGTTCGCGACTCCGAGGCCATCTATCAAGGCGCCGACAAGGATTCACGCGGTCAGGTCGATGGTGGAAACATTGCCCTCGCCGTTTTCACCGGCTCCTCGGGAAAGGAACGTCAGTCCGACGACTACAAGGTGAAGCTGTTCGTAGCTTGCATGTGAGGGCGACTTGGCGCGACCTCGAGCCAAAGGGCCCTCCTCCACTCCCTGAGGGCCCCGGCACATCACACCCAGCTGACGAGGCCGAGCCTTCGCCTGAAATCGACTTCGCCGAATGGGCGAAGTCTGTGAGGAAGTCAGCGTTGAACTTGCGCTCGGACAGACGATCTCGCGGACGCGCTCGAGCTACTCCTCGAAGGAGACGTGAGACGACTTTTTGCGCAACGGCCCACCCGCGTCGGCCGAGTGACACCGCGCGCGAGACAGGACTCGCTCCGAGGAAGGCATCATGCAAAGAACACACGAAGCGACAAAGAAAAGACGCGATTCTCTTCCGCTCCAGGCACCACCACACATTCCGCGGACACTCGCTCTCAGCGTAGCCTTGGCCCTAGCGCTCCTCGCTGCCGCTTGCAGTCGAGCCGAGAGCGAAACTATCGAAGAACTCGAGGCCTCGGGTGCAGTCCCGAAGCTCGATCGGACTGATTCGCTCACCGGCACGGACGCAGACCAAAACGGCGTCCGTGACGACATCGACGCCTTCATCACTCGAGAATATCCGCTCGAGCCTCAGCGCAAAGCGGCGCTCCAGACTGCGCGGGCTCTCCAGAAGACCCTTCTCGTCGAGCCTGGGGACGTCCAATCGGCGAAAGCCGCCGCTCGGGAAGACGCCCGCGCCTGCAACTGCGTCTACAGACAGTTTCCATCGGGCGGCACAAAGGAAGCGGCCCAGGTGGGTTCCGAGCTTGAATCGCTCACGGCGAATACGAAGCAACGGCTTCTCGCCCTCCTCCGAACGTCGAAGACCCTCGACGGAACCTCATGGGCTCTTCCGACCGGAGATACGTGCGAATGAAAGCTCTAGCGATTCTCCTTTCTTCGGTGCTTGCCCTCTCATGGTCACCGGCGACTCTTGCGGAGGAGGACGGTGCTGACCTCTGCTCGGATCCAGGGGTGGTCTTTGTGTTTTTCAACGGAGTGCAGACGACCCTCAGGGGCGCGAACTACGCTAAGGCTGAGTTTCACCGCCTCTTCGGCGAAACGTCACCCGCGGGCGAGACCATCAAATACGAGGTTCTCTATAATTACTCCGAGGGCTTCGAGGACTTCGTCGAGACTTTCGAACAGCGCCTGAAAGAACAGGAAGGCATCCTCGAGGGCCGCTTCGAGCTGTTCTTCGAGGCTCTCCGCGGAGGGGGCCCGTGGTGGGACCAGATGCAGCGCGTGACGAGCTCTGCGGCCAGTGTCCTCGTGGGTTTGGTCGAATGGTACGAGGCGGAGACGCTCAACAATTTGACCACACTGGTCGGAAATCCGCCGACGAGCGCGAACTATGCAGAACACCGAGCACGCATCGAGAACTGGACCCTCGAGGGGAAAAAGCTGCTCTTCGTGGCGCACTCGCAGGGCAATCTGTTCGCGAACGCCGCCTATGACTTCGCGCTGACCAAGGTCTCCTCGGACTCAGTGAAGGTGGTCCACATCGCGCCCGCTGCGCCGACTTTGCGCGGGCCGCACACGCTCGCCGACCTCGATCTGGTGATCAATGGACTCCGTCCCTTCGGCACGGTAGCTCCGGTGACGGACAGCATCCCCGGATACCTGGACCGTCCCCCTGGAGTCACCGGCCACAAGGATATCCTCGGACATGGGCTGCTCGAAATCTACATGAACGAGGGACTCGCGGTCTCCGAACGGGTCTTCGGCCACGTCGTCTCGGCCTTGAACACGCTCGTCGCGCCTGAGGCGCAGGCGGTCCCCGGCTTCATCACCGCAACCTTGACCTGGGATGGCGCGGGGGACGTTGACCTCCACACGCTCGAGCCGACCGGCGCGCACGTTTTCTTCGCAAATCCGGCGGGACACAGCGGCTACCTCGACGTCGACAATATCGTCGGACTCGGGCCGGAGCACTACTACGCGTCCTGCGATCCGAACCACCTTCGGCTGGGCGAATACCGATTCGCGATCGCGAACTACGACCGCGCCGAGGGGCGTACCGCGACGGTCCAGATCGCGTCGTGGAACGAAGGCGTGCTCGGCACGAGGTCGGTGGTCCTCGGTGGCGCGACCGAAGAGTATCCGGCCTATCTGATGTTCAACGTCCGCGTCTTCCAAGACGATACCGGCGAGCTCCGGACCGAGGTTTGGTGAGACTTTCCCAAATCATCTCATTTCGAGCGTCCCTTCCGCTACCTCGGCCTTTGGCAGCGAGTTCCCCGCACCCTACGCCTCGCCTCTTCGAACCTTGGCGGAAGTTCCGTCTTGGATCACAATAGCCCGATGGCAAAGCCGGCTCTCGATATTTCCCAACTTTCGCCCGAGGAACGGCTCAGTCTGATTGGCGAGCTATGGGACAGCCTTGACGCTCCTCAATTGCCGCTGAGCGAAGAGCAGCGTGTCGAGCTTCGTCGACGAATGGCAGACGTCGAGCAGCGCGGGCCTGAAGGCTCGCCTTGGGCAGAGGTCGAGGCTCGGACTCGGGCGCGGGTTCCGTCGGCGTGAAGCGCTTGGTTGTTCGAGAGGAGGCTGAAGCGGAGACAGCAGAATCGTACGAATGGTACGAAGCGCAGCAGCTCGGATTGGGGGGGGTGATTCCTCCTTGCCGTTCGAGAGACGCTTGTTCAAGTCGCTGAACACCCGCTGGCCTTTCCAGTCGTCGAAGGTCGGGCTCGACGAGCTCGAATCTTTGGCTTTCCGTATTCGGTATTCTTCGAGGATCGGGGCGACCTTGTGGTCGTGCTCGCGGTCTTCCATGCACGCCGCGATCCAGGCGGTTGGGGGCGTAGACTCTGACAACTAGCTAGGAGCCTGAGCGTCCCCAGAGCCGCTTGCCTCTCCCAGCCGTCTCCAGAACCGTTGCGCCCCGTTCCCGCGCCTCTAGCTCCTTCAGGACCGGCCCCATCAGCTGCCCGCACCCACCCGCTGCCTCCAAAAACCCCATCGCCCCTATTCCGAGCCAGCCAGCTGCTTTCAAGAACTCTATCACCCGCATCCGGAGCCAGCTCGCTGGCTCAAAGTGCGAAGTGAGCGCATCACCAACTAGCCAGCTGGTTTAGAAAACCCCATCGCTCCGATTCCGAGCCAGCTAGCTGCTTTCAAAAACTCTATCGACCGTTTTTCGAGCCAGCCAGCTGGTCCAAAAAGCGCAGCCTCCGCGTTCCGAGCCAGCCAGCTGGTTTAAAACGCGCATCCTCCGCGTTCCGAACCAGCTCGCTGGCTTCCCAATACAAAGCCTCCGCATTCCGAACCAGCCAGCTGCTTCCCATCGGGCCTCCTCCATTTTCCAACCCAGCCCGCTGCTTTCCCACCGCCCGCACGCGTCCCGCGACCCAGGGAGGCTGGGTCGGCGACTTGCAGGCGTATGTCGAGGTGCCAGCGGCCAACGTTTGGAATCACTACCTCGGCCAGGTGAGCCTAACGGGAGTGCCTCGAGGTACCTGGCAAACGGTGGAATTTCCTATTGATGCGGCGACGGAGCAGCTCCTTCTTGGCAACTATCCGGGTGTTCGGTTGCGCATCACCTCGAATATCGGTCTTTGTGGTCAGGATGTTCTCTTCGGGGCTGTGCGTCTGGGCGGAGACCTGACGTGTCAAAGTTACCCCTCGATTCCTCCTGCGATCCTTTCGAGTTCTTTGCTGAGATTCGAGAACGTGGGGGATTGGTCAGGGACCGCAGCGATCAGCGCTGAAGTGAACCACGTCGTCGAGGGAAGCGCCGCGCTCGATGTCGGGCCCGTTCCTTGGATCCGAGTGTCGAGTCGGCCGTTTTCGACCTCGGAGCTTCAAGGCGTGACGTCGCGTTTCGCGCTGAAGATCTTCATCCCGAGTGAAGCTGGCAACCAGAACTGGGTAGGAGGGATGAACACCTTCCTCGATTGCCCGGACCTTGGCCTTTACAGTAGCCCGATCGGGTACCATGCGCTTCAGTACTTGGAGAATGGCGAGTTCAATCAGATCGAACTCACACTGACATCACTACAAGAGGCAGCGCTCACGTCTCCTTCCGAAACATGCCAACTTCATTTCGAGATCACGTCGAACCCGGTCGTGGGCGGCTTCGTCCTCGACAGCGCAGGGTTCATCCAGGGGACGCCGTGAGAGCCGGAGTGCTCGGGCTCGCCTTGGCAATGGCCTCGTGCGGTTCGCCGTCTGCATCGGGTGACTTGGGAGCTTCCGGCGGTGCGTTGGCAAGCGGCGGGATCGGTTCTTCGGGCGTCGGGGGCGGTGGAGCAGGCGCAAGCGGCGGTCCCGAGGCGCTCAATCTGGGATCGGAGTTGACCTTCCAGTGTGATAATTTTCGCCCAGAGGAAGACGAGCGCTGCCTAGTGACCGGGATCGAGTGTCAGGTCAGGGCAAATGGACGAGTGGGGATCGATATCTCGACAGAGTGCAGTTTGTTACAGGTGGCAAGCGTCGCGGAGTTGGGTTCTCATACGACTGCGAGGAGCAATAATTCGGTCTTCAGTTCCTGCAGCATGGCAAGCTCATTCAAGAATGAAGAGCCTTGCACGATTACGGTCGAGGAACTCGTCGGATTCGGCGAAGCCGGACAGTCTTCCGCCGAGGCAGCCGGATCAAAGGTGACCATGACCGTCGACTGCCCCGAAGGGCTGGCGAGAGACGGCGGTGACGATGTCGGCTTGAGCCGCAGGCGCCTCTCGCCGAGCGCCTTTCGCGTAACAGCAGCAGATTGTGCGGTAGAATGAAGGCATCGTCATCGACTCTGCGAAGCACGAGACTTTCAGGAAGACGCTTATCAGGATTGGCGTTCGTCTGCGTCGCTCTCCTAGGCATTGTATGGACGTCCTGATCATCCAAACCGGAGGCGGATGATGGATCGGCGGGCGGTAGTCCGACGGTCGGTGGGGCGGACGCTGGGAGCCGCCCTGGAGGGGGCCGTCGAGTGGGCGATGAGTTACCAATCGAAAAGTCCCGACGATCGAACCGTGATCATGATCGTCACCGACGGTGACCCCGAGGGGTGTGAGCAGCGTGTCTTCTACTTGATGGAGCATGTCGCGCGCGCGCTCGATGCCGGGATTCAGACCTTCTTCATCGGCTTTCTGGGCAGGAATGGGGAGGGCCTTCGTCAGGCGCAGATGGACTACCTGGCGAACGCTGGAGGGACCGAGCGAGCCTATTATATTACTGATGGTTCGAGCGCGAAGGATGACCTGCTCGAGACCCTTGAGACGATTCGAGGCAGAACGATCGAATGCGACTTCGCGCTCCCGGCAGCGACTTTCGCAGGCGACGTCGTCGATCCGGCCCTCGTGAATGTAACGTATCTGCCGGGAAGCGGACCTGAGGTGAGTTTTACGAAGGTGAAGCGAGCCGAGGACTGCGGAGGCTCGTCGTCGTGGTTCTACGATGACGAGGCTCGTCCCAAGCGTCTGCATTTGTGTCCCGAGGCCTGCGACCTGGTGTCTGGGGATAGCGAGGCCCGTTTCCGAATCTTGGTAGGGTGCGTCTCGGAGCTAAAGTAAAGGGAGAATATAAAATGAAAGATCTAGGAATGACGCAGCGGAGACACGTCGGGGCGAGCTGCGCAGTCGGCGCATTGTCGTGGCGATCGGATGTGACTCGGGTGGCGGAGGTGATGATGGTTCCGGGGGAGCGACATCCGCGAGCGGCGGTGGTGTAGGGGATGGCGGAAGCAGCGCGGGCGGTTTCCAGAACGGCGCGAGCGGTGGAGGGGAATCGAGTGGTGCCGCGCCAGGAAACGGCGGCTCAGGCGGAGCCGCGTCGAGCGGAGGCGCCGTTGGAGCCGCGGGGGGACAAGGTGGCGCGCGCATGAACGATCCGATGTGCCCGGCGGAACAGCCGACACATGAAGCGGCGTGCTTCGTCAACCTCGTGGTCGTGTGCAGCTACGAGGGGACGAATTGCGCTTGCGTGTCGGGAGAATGGGATTGCGAGGGGTGCCCGTCGGAGTTCGTTCTCACCCAGCAGGGAAAGGACTGCACGGGTTACGAGGGCGAGGCGTGTCGCGGGTGCCAGTGTCCCACGACCCCGGAGCCGAAGTGGGAATGTCCAGGAAGCGATTGGCAAGCGCGCGCCTGCGCCATGGAAGGCTCGGTTTTCTTGGAGCATGACGGGGACAATGGTTGCTGTCATCTGACACGACGGATTGCGTTGGGGACGTGCGGGGCGATGGGTACTGCATTCAGCGAGCGTCGTTGTATGAGGGTGTTGGTTGCCATGTGCCAACGGGGGGTGACGGACCGATCTGGAGGGCTGATGCTGTGACCGGCTCCCTCGCTATCGCGGGCGATGCCGAAACTCCGATCGTTACCTTGGATGTCACCATCGAATACGATCCTGAGTCTGCTTCAGGAGAGCCACCGCCAAACGATATGGTCCAGGTCGATTCTTGCGCTGCGGACTGTAGCGCTACCGGATGTGAGTAGGTCCTGGGAAGGGCGGCATCGAGGTTCCGACGCACGATTAGACGCACGTGAAAGATTTAGGAGTGACGCAACGGAAACACGTCGGGGTGAGCTGTGCAGTCTCGTGGCGATCGGATGTGACTCGGGTGGCGGAGGTGATGATGGTTCCGGGGGAGCGACATCCGCGAGCGGCGGTGGTGTAGGGGATGGCGGAAGCAGCGTGGGCGGTTTCCAGAACGGCGCGTTCTCTGAGCTATGCGGAGGCTCGGGCCTATGTGATCGGCCCTCCTCCCGACACATCGGCATTACCGGAATGTGAGTCGCTGAACGCTTGCTATTAGCAGGAGATGTAGTTCGGAACGACTGCACCAAACGGGCGCGGGGAGCCTCGAGAGTGTGCTCTGACAAAATTCTTTCACTTCCCGGTTTCGCGAAGCTTCTGTAGAGATCGGGGAGAAAGGGAGTTCTCTCATGGAAGACGGTTCATCCGGTCGGTCACAGCTATTTCTGTTCTGTATCCTGCCGGTGCTGTTCGCACTCGGTTGTTCGATGGAACGGGGCGAGCCTGCGGAGGACTCAGTTCGAGCGACCACGTTGGATCTCGCTCAGTATGCCGGTGCCGAAAGGGCGGCAACTGAAGCAGTTTGGGCTGATCGGACTCGACGGAGTGACGCTCGAAGACCGAGCACGGACCGAACGAGTCGACGGGGGATTTGCCGCGATCGCCAATACTCGAAGCGGCCAGGTGACCGTTGGAGCCGATGCCCATTCGGGGTCGATCCCTTGAACCTTGTTTTTCAGCAACCAACGACCGTGCAGCCCTTCGTCCGGTTGGAGCCTGGCCAAGCGCGCCCGACGCCTCTGCCGCCCGGTCGCTACCAGGGCCTCGATCTCAAGAGTCGGGCCACCTTGACTCTCACCGCGGGCCAATACTTCTTTGGAAGCGTGAATATTGAGCCGGATGCGAACCTTCGCATTCAGGACACGAACGGTCGAGTCTTCTCGTTGTCAGCAACTCACTTGTCGTCAAGGCGGCATTCCAACGAGTCGGCGGAGGTTTCCCGAATCTTCAGGTCACCTACCCCGGAACGTCGCAAGCGACGCTTATAGCGCCGTTTGCCGGCTGGGTCATTGCTCCGCGTGCGCTCATCAACGTGCGCTCATCAACCTGGAGGCCATGGGCACCAAGGTTCACGAGGGAGCATTCTTTGGCAAGTCCGTTCGACTCGCTCCGGGCATGACGCTGCGGCATCGTCCGATGCCCTGGCTTGTTCAAACGGTCTCGGTGACTCCGGCTCAGGTCTGTCCTGGGCAAAGCTTCGAGGTCGCAGCGCAGACCGGAAACGTTGGTCTGCCGAACGACTCCGTGAAGGTCTTGATCGACCGCGTGCCCGTCACCCGCTACGTGGATCAACTCTTCGGAAATCCGGGGCCTCGCGAGATCACTGTTGTTGCGAAAGCGTCGGGCGGACTCATCGACTCGCAAGTCGCGACCGTCGAGCTTGTCGCCTGTCCAAACAGCGGACCTTTCCCTCAGCTCGTGTTCGAGGAGAATATCCTCGAGCAGGACTCGATCCATGTCAGCGTCCTCAACGCTGCCGACTTCGAGGACGGGACCCAGCGCTATACCTTTGACTTCGGCGATGGCGACGTCGTTGAGAGCTCCTTTCCGTCTGTCACTCACGACTACACGGACTCTTTCGGCGCGGACGAGGAATACCGGGCGTTTCTGACCAAGGTCACCGTCCAGCGTACGGGACTCGCGGATGTCCAGGCTTCGCCGTTTGGAACACCTACGCCGTGACCAAGAAGCGTGGCTCCATTGAGCCGCCGACAAGAGCGACGACGGATTCGCTGAGGAAGTCGGAGGGCAATTGGGTAGGTTCGGCAAGAATCGGCAACCGCGAACCCGAGACCCTGAGTGTCGATTCGATGCGGATCGACCAGATCCCCTGCGACGGGGATATGCCGGTCATCCCGGGCTCCGTCACCTCGCTTGCCCGTACCGTGCAGCCCGGAGGTTCGACGCTCGTATCCTTCACCGTCCCCATGAGCGCGATCGGAAGCGGCGTCTGTGGCGTTCAGACTCACTTCTTTGGATCCGTGGCGAGCGGACCGCTCGCAAACTCCTCCGCCTATTTCGAGGCCCCGAGGATGGGCTCAACGACGCCCGTCGACGCAACTCAGCAAGCGCTCCTCGACTATCTCGTCGAAAACCAGCTCGTTGCGAATCCGGACAGAATTTCGGGTCGCGAGATCGCGGAGCTCTATCGACAGCGCCGCATTCGCTATTCGATTGCCCAGCAGGCTTTCTACCAATCGGCACCCGGACCGACCGGACCGGAATGCGATCCCCAGGATCTGAGCGACATTCCTGGAGTCGGCTACTCCTGCCTTCCGACGAGCGAGTTCACGACCGATAGCGCGTCCTATATCGCCAACGCGTACAAGGGCGACGCCGTGCTCATCCACGCCTGCGGTTTGTCACGGACATGTTCCAGAAGCTCGGTCCGCCCCAAAAGTATTCGCACAGCGGTATAATGATCCGCAACCAGGACCAGCTCCGGCACTGAACGGGCCAGGATAGCTGGCTGATGACCCACGGGAT
>Ga0182837_1132_pt1 | contig 11601 bp, 9 predicted proteins | sample Passage237B_FD_121822 | JGI IMG/M metagenome (GOLD analysis project Ga0182837, IMG submission 121822) | reverse complement strand
GCGTGATGGCCCTGGTATGACAAAATATGTCATACCAGGGGAGACAGCGCCCTTCGAGCGCGCTAGATGTCTGTCTCGTCAGGCCGGCCTTTCAGGCGGAGCGCCCGAGGGGCGCCCTGACTTGGGTCTCTCCCCGAGCTCCGGGGTCGACCACTGAACAAGGCCGGCACTGAAAAGATTGACACCTGAACAAGAGAACAGTAAAAGAATTTTAGACGAAGCGACGGAGCCAGCCGGCCGACTCGGTCGAAGCAGGTAAGTTGAGGAGAGCGACATGGACGACAAGAGCAAGAGTAAGGCCCTGGAACTAGCGATTGCCTCCGTACAGAAGGAGTTCGGCGAAGGCGCGATCATGCGCCTCAAGGAAGGCGAGAAGGCGATCCGTGCCGTTGAGGTGATTCCCTCAGGCTCTCTGGGTCTCGACATCGCTCTTGGCATCGGCGGCTACCCTAAGGGCAGGATCGTTGAGATCTACGGTCCTGAGTCTTCCGGTAAGACGACCCTGACTCTCCATGCGATCGCGGAGGTTCAGAAGCGCGGCGGCGTAGCTGCGTTCATCGACGCGGAGCACGCGCTCGACGTGACCTACGCCCGGAAGCTTGGCGTGAAGACGGACGAGCTCTTGATCAGCCAGCCGGACTTCGGTGAACAGGCTCTCGAGATCGCGGACATGCTCGTGCGGAGCGGCGCTGTCGATCTGATCGTGGTTGACTCAGTAGCGGCCCTCGTCCCGAAGGCGGAAATCGAAGGCGATATGGGAGATAGCCACGTCGGCCTCCAGGCGCGCCTGATGAGCCAGGCGCTCCGGAAGCTGACCGGTACCGTCTCGCGCTCGAACTGCATGATGCTGTTCACAAACCAGATCCGCATGAAGATCGGCGTGATGTTCGGGAGCCCCGAGACCACGACGGGCGGAAATGCTCTGAAGTTCTACGCCTCTGTGCGTCTCGACGTCCGTCGTATCGGCTCCATCAAGGAAGCCACGAAGCAGGACGCGGTGGTGGTTGGGAACCGGACCAAGGTCAAGGTCGTCAAGAACAAGATGGCGCCTCCTTTCCGCGAGGTCGAGTTCGACATCATCTACGGAAAGGGCGTGAGCCGTTCGGGAGAGATCGTCGACTACGCGACCGACGCCGGAATTCTCCAAAGGAGCGGCGCTTGGTACTCCTACGGAGCCGAGCGTATCGGCCAAGGGCGAGACAACGCGCGTCAATACCTCGAGGAGCATCCCGAGCTGATGGCAAAGATCGCTCAGGAGATCTTCGCCGCGAAGGGTATCGGCGGAGACGGTGCCCCGGCCGCGGGGGCGGAAGCTGAGGGCGGTAAGGAGGAGCGCAAAGACGCTCCGAACGCCAAGGCGGCGCCTCGAGCAGCGCGGCCGAACTGAGGTCGGAAGGCGGCTTTGCCGCGATGTGAAGCATACCGGAGGGCGCGTGCGGCGAGTTGGGCGCCGGTACGTGCCCTCCTTTTTTCTTGGGTGATAGGGACGGGCGGCTCTTGCCGGTCGCCCAAGCTCCTGGGTCTCGAGCTTCTTTCAGTACTCGATGGCGAGACCGAGAACCCAGGTGCTGGCGCCGACCTCCATGCCACTGCCGAAGCTATTGACGCTTGAGAACATCCACTCGCCGAAGAGGTAGGCGTGGTTCACGCCGCTTGCGATGTCCATGTCGATGGCCTGCTGCGGCGCGAGGAAGTTGAGCTCGAGCATCAAACCGGGATTCACTGTAAACCCATACTCGGCGCCGAGTCCTTGGGAGCCCGCCTCCGTCGTGGAGGTTCGGTTGGCGTCGCGGGCTTCCCAGAACGCGTAGACGAGGCCCGCCTTGATGTACGGGACCAAAGGCACGTGAAAGTCGCGGGAGAAGGTGTCGACGCGGAAGACCCCGAGCAGGTTCACCGGTAAGAGCCAAAGACTCATGGGATGCTCGGAGGCGCCCGAACCGTCAGCAAAAGGCGCGGCGGCCTCGTATTGCACGTAAGAAACCCCGAGTCCGGCGGCGAGCGTTCCGAGGTAAGGGACGCGGAGGAACTGGTAGTCGACCTCGATTCCGCCCATCACGCTCGGACCGGTTCCGTAGCTGTCGGCGAAGGGGGTGGCACCTGAGAACTCATCGTCCACGTTCGGTCGATAGGGTCCGAAGCGGACTTCGATCGCCGCGTATTGGGGACTTCGGTAGGAGTCCTGGGGTCGAAGGGGAGCGTGGAGCCTGTCGCGCTCTTCGTAATAGGGGTCGTCGGCGGGGTGCGCGGTGGCCTCTTTGGACAATGAGGAGAGGAGCAGAGCGGTCGCGCAACTCAGAGAGAAGAGGGCCTTCACTTGCGACCTCCGAGCTGGCGTGCGCGGCGAGCGACAAACAGCGCTCCGCCCAGGAGGAGCGTAAGCGAGAAGATATGGGCAGGAGAGCGCTCCCGAGCGATCCCACACAGCCCCCCGCCTCCCTTCCCGCCAGCTTCTCGATAGCCTTCGAAGAAGGTCGTCACCTCTTTCGGGGTGGCGCACATCACGTCGGAGAGCACACTTTCGTTCAGCACGAGATCGAGGCCGGAAAGAGCGATCGCGTAACAAGCATCATTTTCGATCGGTTCCCCTTCTGCTTCGAACACCTGTGCGCTGGCGGCGAAACGGCCCTGAGCGTAGGCACATCGATAACGCTCCGACTCCTGAGCTGTGAGCCTTTTGCGAGGTTGAAGTACGCCGGTGGTGTCGAGGCAGGACGGACCGAAGCTGCCGCTGGGGGCGCCCGCCGCTCCGGGGGCGCCAGCCATGCCAGCCATGGGGTCCGGCATCATCACGTCACAGGAGATCCTCTCGCAGAAGACGCGGAAGCCTTGGAGGTCGACAGCATCAGAGGCGTCCCACGTCGGAAAGAGTGCCTTGTCACCGGGGTTCACTTTGAGGCCGGTGGCCGGACTGGGCGGACTGATGTCGACCTCACTCTTGTCCCAGGTGGCGCTTGAACCTTGGACCTGACCGCCCTCGAGCAGCATGATGTAAAAGCGAACGGCCGACGTGATGTCTGATTCGCAGGTCTCGGGGGTGGCAGCGTCGCGAAAGTCCGTATCTGAACTGTTCGGGCTGCGCAGAGCTTCGATGACGTCTGCGGGGCGAATGCGGATTTCTTGTCCCGTCGCTTGGGGAGAGACCGTGGCGACCATGCCGCAGCTACCGGTGACCTTTCTCTGGTCTTCTTTCGTGCAGTCTTGGCTCGCTGCGACCCAGACCTCGAGGCTCGACTTGCGGCGGTCAAAACCCTTGAGGACGGGTTTGATCTGAATGACCGTGGGCGAAGCCTCGTTGAAGCTGCCCATGCAGTCTGAGTAGTTCAGCGTGTATTGGAACTGGGCGGCGGAACGCGGCACCTCGCGCAAGATCTTGAAGGTCGCCGGGCTGACCTCGACGGACTGCGCGTGGCTCGGCGGTGCCACGAGGAGCAGCGCACAAAGGACCGAGAGCCGGACCAGGCTCCGCAGGATCACAGACATCTCGCGCAGTTATTGAGCATAGGGCGTGCCAACCGGCAAATGGGCGGGCTTCCTAGATGGAAAGGACGTAAGCTAGCTCTGCTGACGGCGAGAAGCTTGAGCCCTTTCGGCGCCGATCGACCCGGCGGGGGGACTCGAAGGCCGGTTCGGCGGGGTTGTCAGAATGGCATTCCGATCCGGCCGACCGCGACACGTGTGGCAGAGCGGGGGAGGTGGGCGCTCGGGCCCCTCACCCGTCACTTCCGGATTTCAACGTAAGTGCGCCGACGGAGGCCGTCGAGCCAATGCTTACGGGCCTTGGCCATCTTTTCCATGTAGACGCGCTGATAGATGGCCTCGCGGGCCTCGATGTAGGGAGGGAGGGACGACGGAGGACGATCGACAATCTTGATGATCACGAGCGTGGAGTTGACTCGGACGGGGCGCGAGATCTCTCCGACGTCGAGGGAGATCGAAGCGCGGGCGATGGCCTTCGGCTCCGACTCGGGAATTTGGGGTGGCGCGGTTCCAGAACCCGGCAACGTCCCGAACTCTTGGATCAGCCGGCGGAAGTCTTCGCCCGCTCGAGCGCGGCTCACCACACTCTCCGCGAGCGCCATCTGGCGAGCTTGTTCGGTGCCGAGGGGCATGACGATGCGCTGCGTTCTTTGGGGCTGCTGGGAGCGCTCCCGGAAGACGAGGTCGCGGTAGGCGTTCTTCACGTCCGATTCGTCGATGCGAATGCGTCCGGTCAAACGAAGCTGGGCCAGCTTGTTTTGCAGAAGCTGGCGCTCGAGCTCTTCGCGATATTGGTGGATGGTGAGTCCGTTTTGGCGAGCCTCTTCGATCAGCTCGGGGACGGTGATCTGGTTCTGGGCGGCGAGCCGCTCCAGGGCTGCATCGATCTCCTGGGCGCTGACGCTGATGCCGGCGCGGGCGGCGGCGGCGTCTTCGAGCTTCTCCTCGATCATACGGTCGAGCACCGTTTGGTAGACCTGAGAGAGGGCGGCCGAACGCTGAGGACCCTCGGGAACGCCGCCGTAAACCTGACCGAGGAAGGGCTTCGCTCGCTCTTGGAGATCGGTGAGCAGGATGGGGGTTTGGTCGACCACCGCCACGATGCGTTCCACGATGGCGGCTTCGGCCACGGTGGCGAGGCCGAGAATCGACAGGAAGAGGCAGAGGCTTCTTGGGGCCCGAAATCGCATCAGGCCGCCGACATAGCAGACGGGGCGCCCCTTCGGCCACGCTCGCGCCGGACCAAGAGCTCGACGACCCCGAGGGCGAGCACGAGAAGCGCAATGGGGCGCGAGATCGGAGAAAGTCCATTGTTTTCCGAGACCTCCGCACCAAGGCCGCCTTCCGGCTCTCGCGGCTGGCGCACAACTTCGCTCGGGTGGCGGCCCACGACGCGGGCCATCGTCTGGTCGGGGCCGCGAATTTCGACCCGACCCGACTCCTCCGGAACGAAGCGGCTTCCATTCGCGGGGCGCTCGCTGCCGAGCACGACCCGATGGCCGGCGGGGATATTCCATTCGGCTCCTGGCAGCGCAGGGCCAGTGGTCGCGCGGGCCCGCGCCTGTGCGACGACGTGATCGAGGATCCCGAGGAAGCCCGGTCTGAGCGTGAAGTCGCTCACGGAGAGAGACGCGGGCAAGGCAGCGAGCACAACCAGTCCTCTGCCCAAAGGACGCTCGAGGAGGAGCGGGGATTCGTCTTCGAACCGGAGCAGGATCTTTGCGTCAGGGATCGGTTCGAAGGTGGCGTGCCTCGAGGCCACGAGGGAATCATAGCCGCGTCCGAGCTCAGTGCGCGCGTCGTCCTCGATCACGTTCAGGGGCGCCGAGGAGGAGCGGAACTGAAAATAGCCGCGGGAGATGGGCCAAAAACCTGTGCTGAGCGGCGCGGTCGCGGCCCTCGGACCAAGCAGAGCAAACAGCACGCCGCCCTTCTGCACCCAGCCCTCGAGAGCGTTTTGGGTCTCAGGGGAGAAGCCCTGCGGGTCATCGACAATCAACGCGGCGTAGCGGCTGAGCTCGTCAGCGGCTTCGGGCAGAGAGGAGAGGACGCTTTGGTGGACCTTGGCTTCGAGAGATTCCAGGCCGAGCTCGACAATCGTTCTCTCGCTCGTCTCGACGCGCGCTGCTTCTTGGTCTGCGCGGATACCAATGAGGAGCTCAGAATCGCCCACCTGGAGCTCGAGGCTGTCGTCTGAGGGGATCTGATCGCGGTTTGAACTCTCGAGGACAGCGACGACGCGGGTGTCGGGGCCGAGTTTGTCGATCGGAAGGGTGAGGTGCAGAACCTCTGTCTCCGCGAGGCGCGCTTTGGCGAGAGGTGATCCGACCGGTTTTGGCCCGGCAGAGCCCGCGTCTTGGAGGAAAAGAGAGACGGTTCGTTTGCCTCGGGCGAGCGCGCTCGTACAGCGCACATCCACTGACGCCCGCGACGAAGAGCGAGAAGCCTGGACGATACCGCAGTTTTCGAAGGGTTCTCGGAGCTCGGGGAGGGAGTATTGCACCGAGAGGTCCGAGGGGCCCAAAGGGACCGATTCGCTCGTCGCGAGATCAGACAGGACGATGACTTGTTTGTCCTCTTGGAGCAGGCCGCTCAGACTGGTCTGAGCGAGCAGAAGTGCTCCTTCGAGATCTGTTTCGCGTTCACTGGGCTGGAGTTCACTGAGGGCGCGCCGCACGGCGTCCATGTTGCGCGTCGCGGCGAGGTATTGTCGCGCGGGCTTGCCCGCGAGGATGATCGAGACGGAGTCTCCTTCCGTCGTCGAGCTGACGAGATCGAGAGCGGCTCGAACGGCGGTGTCGAAGCGCACTCCTCGTGTCGTCTTGACGCGCATGCTCGCGGAATCGTCGATCACTAGGGCGACCGCGAGCGAGCCACCCCGAGGCCGGGACAGGCTCAAAGAGCCGAGGTGCGCGAGCGGCGACGCGGCGAGCAGCGAAAGAGCGAGCAAGAGAAGGATGCGCAAGAGGAGCAACGAGCGATCGGAGATGGCTCGCCGCTTGCGCGAAGAGGTCTGGTTTTCTTCGATGAAGCGGGCGGTGGGCAGCTCGAGCTCCCTCGACGAACCACGCCGGAGGGAGTGAGCAATGATGGGGCCGAGGACAAACGCGGCGAGGGCGAGTCCGAGCGGAAAGAGAAAGCTCACCCGGACCTCCCGCTCGCGGTTGCCGTGAGATTGCGGAGGGCGGTCCTCGGGTCCTCATCGGTGCGGATCCGGAGCACGACGGCGCCGCGCGCGTTTGCTTCGTCCGTCAGGCGCTGCAGATGTGCGTACAGTCGCTCGAGGTAGAGCGCACGCGCTGTGGTGCCATCGCAGGAGACCCGCTCCAAGGTCTCCGGGTCTTTCAAGGTGAGCGGTCCCTCGAGGGGGAAGTCGAGCTCGATGGGGGTGAGGATTTGAGCCAGGACCAAGGTGCGCTCCCGGCTCGCGAGGAGGGTAAGGGGCTCGATGAGCTCGTCGACCTCGTCGAGGAAGTCCGAGAACCAGAAGATGGTGGCGCCGCGGGCTAGTCGGGCGCCGGTCTCGAGCAGCAGCGCAGCGGCGTCTCGCGCATCGCGAAGATTCGCCTCGGGACCCTCGAGGACGTGGAAGATGCGCTCGACCTGCTCCATGCCTTGGCGTGGGGCGAATAGGGCTGGACCGAACGTGGTGGACCCATAACAGGTGAGTCCCACGGGGTCGTTTGCTCTGCGGGCGAGCAAGGTGCTTGCGCCTGCGAGCAGGCGCGCTCGGTCGAGCTTCGTTTCACCGGAGCCGTCTTCGCCGCGGCCAAATTGCATCGAGCGCGAAGTGTCGACGATGAGGTGGAGCGGACGCTCGGTCTCGATCTGGAACTCTCGGATCAGGTAGCGGCCGTGTCGAAGGAGCGCCCGCCGGTCCAGGTGCCTGAGGTCGTCGCCCGGCGTGTACTCGCGGTGACCGAGGAACTCGAGCCCCGCGCCTTTTTTCCTCGAGTGGTGCATGCCGAGCTGGTGCCCGGAGGCCAAGCGACGAGCGAGCAGGCGCAGGGGCGCGACATCGAGACGCCCGAGCTCGGCGCGGAGCGCGTAGTCTTCTGAGCGAGAATCCCTCGGACGCGCCATGAGCCGCTCAGCGGAAGGTAGCAGCGCTCATCACGAGACCGGCGCCGGCTCCGAGCAAGAGGAAAAATACGCCCAACAGGATCAGGCCACGGCTCGGACGGAAAGACTCTTCTTCCGGCTTCGGGGTCTCAGCCTGGGGCTCCGGCGCGTCATTCGGCATCATGGGTTCTTGGGCTCATCTTTCGCCGGACAGGCATCGAGGATCTTGGGACTCGTCTCGATCGGATCGAAACGATAGTCCGGGGCGAGCTCTCGGAGCGTTTCACAGGTGCTCCGGGCAGGACCCACGGCATCGAAGGCGACTTGCGCTTCGAGTTCGAGCACGAGGAGCTCGACTTGTTTTGGTTTCGGGAGATTTCCGAGAGCCCGGAGCTCAGCGGCTCGCGTGAGCGCGCGCGTGTAGCGTCCTGCGCGGACGTCGAGATAAAGCTCCGCGAGCTCCTGTTGCGCCTGGGCCTGAGCTCGGAGCGCCTGTTCGTCCCGGAGCGCCGCCTCCGGCTGACAACCGCGCGCGGCGGCCGATTCGCCTTCTGAGGTGAGCGTGAGGTCTTTGAGAGGGATCAGCAGCACCTGACCCGCCTTCAATTTCCCATCTTTCAGCTGGTTGTAGACGGCGAGCTCGTAGGCTCGCTTCGTGCTACCCATGAAGCGATAGGCGAGGGTCGCGAGGCTCTCATCGCCGCTCAAGACCCAGCTCAGGTTGTAGGGGAGCCGGATCACACGTCCGATTTCTGGGGTGAGCCAGGGTTCCGAATCGTTCTGTTGAGCCAGGGTCGTGGCGCGCTCAGGGTGTCCTAGGTGGACCTCGGCGAGGCTCTGCCAGGTATCACCGGGCGCCACGCGGACGTAACTGTGGGCCGGAATCTCGAGAATCATCCCGGGGGCGAGCGCGCGTGGTCCCCCGCGGTCGAGCGCGTTGACCGTCGAGAGCACTCGCTCGAACTGAGGCGTTCCGTAGTAACGCTTCGAGAGGGAGGCCAGCGTCTCGCCCTTGCTCAGCGTATGAGGAAAGGCGGGCGCCGAAGGGGCCAGAGCGACGGCACCGCAAAGGACGAGAGCGGCACTCAGAGCAGCGCGAAGCTTCACGAGGGACCTCCCGGCGAAGAATCGACCTTCTGGCGCGAGTCTTCGAGGACCTTCGTCAAAGCTTGCTCGAGCTCGTCGGCGCTCGCGGGCCGCTGGTCGGGGTGCTTCTTGAGGCAAGCCATGATGATCTGATCGAGGGAGGGCGGGAGATTCAGTTCCGGGTGGCGCGTGAGCAAGGACTCCGGCGTCGAGAGTTGGTGATGCTCAAGGAGCTTTTGCCTCGTCTTGCCGCGGAAGGGTAGCCCCCCGGACAGCGCTTCGTACATCAGGACGCCGAGGGCGTAGATATCGCTCCGCGGCTCGACCTCGCCGCCGCTACACTGTTCAGGGCTCATGTATTCAGGGGTTCCGAGCGTATAGCCCTCTTGCGTCAGGGTTTCGTCTTCGGCGAGTTTACTCATCCCGAAATCGAGGACTTTGACGATCCCTCCTTCGCACAAAAATACGTTTGCCGGCTTGAGGTCGCGGTGGACGATCCCGAGCTTGTGCGCGGCGGAGAGCGCGCGACAGACTTGAATGAAGTGCGGCAGCGCGACTTGGTAGGAGAGGCGGCGGCCGCGCCGCATCAGCTCGTGCAGGCTCATGCCCTGCAAGAGTTCCATCACCACGTAGAGCGTGCCGTCGGGGAGTTGATCGAGATCGAACGTGCGGACGACGTTCGGGTGTTCGATCGACATCTGGACGCGGGCCTCGCGACGCAGACGAGCCACCTCGCTGGCGTCGACGGCGGCTGCGCCGCGCAGGACCTTGACCGCAACCTGGAAACCGAGACCGAGGTGTTCCGCCGCGTAGACGGTCCCGATCCCTCCCGAGCCGACAGGTCGGAGGATCTGATACTTCCCGCCGAGCACGCTCTGGGTGAGATCGCCTCCCCGGGCGCGGAGGCTGCCGTGCTGATCGAGAGAGTGCTCGAGGGCGTCGATGCGGTGGGCTTCGAACGCCCGCAGCGCCTGGGTTCTTTGGAACGCAGAGACCGCCTTTTGCACCCCGTAGCCGGCGAGGGCGAGTCCGACGAAACAGGCGAGGGAAGTGGCGAGGCCTGCTGGGAGCGCGAGCGCCCCCGAGATCAGCCCGAAAGCAATGGGCGCCCAAGGAGGCAGCGGGAGGTCGCCCGGCTGACGAAAAGAGAGCTCGTAGCTACAGAAGGGGTCGCCGTGCGCGATACAGGATGTCTCTGTGAGACGTGCCGGTTCGAGATCCCAAAGACGCGGGATCACTCGGAGCTCCGCTTGGCGCAGAAGACAGAAGCAGCGATGAGCTTGGTCTGGCTCGGTCCCCTGAGTCGGGTAGTAGACCATCGTGACCTGGTTTCGCTTCTCTTCGGAGATCGCGAACCGGCCGACACGCCAGCTATCCACCGCGATCGTGGGGAAGCTCTGGTAAGCGTCGAGCGGGCTCGTGGTGCGCCTGAGCATCGTTACGCTGATGCCCATGCCTTCCGGGAGCCGCGTGAGCGGATGACGTTCGCTGATCGCCTGATCGCCAATTTCTACGGCGACACGCGTGAGAATGCGGCGGGCGAGCGGAAGCGAGACCCAGGTCGAGTCGTGTTCGAGTTCGGAGCGAACGAGTCCCTCGCCGAGTAAGAACTCATCCGTTGCAGGGCGCCCCTTCTGTTCTTCAAACGCGAGGACGGCAGAGCGCAAGAGGAGAGCGCGAATCTCTTCGCGTCCGCGCCGTCCTTCCACGCGGGTGACTAAGGCGTCCATGCTCAGGCTCCTCCTTCTTGCGCGCGAGGAGCGGGCAGTTGCGTGCGGAGCGCGCCGGCAGCAAAGAGCGCGAAAACCGGGGTGAGCACGAAATGGTACCGGTCTTCACCGAAGAAGACGGCAAAGCTAACAGTCGTCAGAGCGACCAAGACCCAAAGCGCTCGCTCCACCGGAGAGAGGGGACCTCTTCCCGGCAAGGGGACGAGAGCCAAGGCAAGCATCCAGAGCACCAACAAATAGAAAGGATGCGAATCGCTTCGGAAGCAATACAGCGCAAGAAGGAGCGTGAAAGAGCCCGCGAGGGCATGGGCGAGCCGAGCTGCGCCTTTGTCCTTCAGGCGGAGGGGCACGAAGCTGAGGGCTGCGGCGGCTAAGAGCAGGCGGTGAACCAGGGTCAAGATCTCGCGCCCGCGGGTCCTTTGCTCTTCGGTCCAAAGCTCCGGGCGCGCCTCGCGCAGGTACTCGATCGGGAACGACTCGTGGTCGTAGGTCTGGGCGAGCTTCTTCGGGATGACTCGAATGAAGCGAGCTTTATCAGCCATGATCTTTGCGATGGCGACCTCGGACCAACAGCGATCTTGTTGGACCTGACCGGTGACAACGGGACAGCCGTCGGATGCCTTGAGCGCTTCGAAGCGTCCGCTCTCGGTGATCGCGCCGATCGCTAAGTTCCAGCCACCGTTCGTGGACACCAAAGCGCAGCCATCCATCACCCGACAGTTGCGGACCGTCCAAGGCAGAATGAAGAGCGCGCTCAAAGCGGCCACGAGCGCCGCACTCCATACGCGATTTTGGCCTCGGGGGACGTTCAAGAAGAGGAGCGCTGGGAGCAGAGTGAGCGAGAGGGGGCGCACCAAGGTGGCGAAGCCGACGAGCGCGCCCGTCACGAGGGCGCGCCCAAGGTAAGGCCGGAGTTCCACGTAGGCGAGCAGAGCCACTACCGCGAGCAGAGCGGCGAGCGGCTCGGTCATGAGCAGTCCGGCGTAGGTGATGAGCCCGGGGTGGAGAGCGACAATGAGCCCGCCGAGCCGTGCGCGCCCAGGGCTGAGGAAACGCCTCGCGAGTTGATGGGTGAAAAATGCGAGCCAGGCACCGGTGAAGGCACCAACCAGGGGCCCGACTCGGAGCTCGGTGCCCAATAAGGACAAGCTCGTGCCAAAGATCTTGTAGAAGAGCGCGAGCCACGCGCTGTAGCCGACCGGATAGTGGGACCAGGGTTTTGCGATCCTCTGTCCGTCGCGCA
>Ga0182837_1170_pt1 | contig 11680 bp, 10 predicted proteins | sample Passage237B_FD_121822 | JGI IMG/M metagenome (GOLD analysis project Ga0182837, IMG submission 121822) | reverse complement strand
AAGGCGCCCCCTTCGCGAGTCTTCGAGAGAGCCCTTCGTCCATGCAGCGGTACACCGTCTTCGACAGCGCGCTCGGCCCGATCGGACTCGTCTGGACCGAACGGGGCGTTGTGAGCCTCCTCCTCCCCGAGCGGACGCGGAGGGCCACCGAAGCCGAACTCCGCGCCCGTCATCCCAGCGCCGAGCTCGCCGAACCGTCCGTCCCGATTCGCCGGGCCATCGACAAGATCCAGAAGCTCCTTCGCGGCGAGAAGGTTTCGCTCGCCAGCGTCCCCGTCGATCTGAGCGGCGTGAGCGAATTCTATTGCTCCGTCTACGAGCTCGCGCGCCAGATCCCGCCCGGCGAGACGCGCAGCTACGGCGAGATCGCTCGCGCTCTCGGGAAACTCGGCGCGGCCCGCGCCGTCGGCCAAGCCCTCGGACGAAACCCCGTCGCGATCATCGTCCCCTGTCACCGCGTCCTCGCGAGCGGCGGCGGCATCGGCGGTTTCTCAGCGCCAGGTGGCACCGCCACGAAGACGCGCTTGCTCGCCATCGAACAGGGAGCCCTCGGCGCAACCAGCGCGAAGGCCGCCCCACGAAGCTCAGCCAACCAAGCGAAGCCTGCCCCGGCGAAGGCGGCCGCAGCGAAGACCTCCCTCTCCAAAGCTCGCGTCGTCCACGAACGGCGCCGCGAAACGACACGCCAGGCCCTCCACGAGGACTTCGACGAGGGCTCTCGTTACCTCCACTCCCTCGAGCCGAAGTTTCGCTCGGTCATCGAGCGGGCAGGACCGATGCGCCTCGGGCGCGGACAGACGGACGTCTTCCTCGCCCTCGCCAAGGCCATCACTTATCAACAGCTGAGCGGAAAAGCGGCGGGCAGTATCTGGGCCCGGGTTCTCGAGCTCGATGGAAAGAAGCTGCGTCCGGATTTCGTCGCCGAAGCTCAGCTCTCGCTCCTTCGGGGGGCAGGGCTCTCGGAGGCCAAAGCGCGCTCGCTCCAAGATCTTGCTCAGCGGGTCGTCGCCGGGGAAATCCCCAAGCGGCGCGCGCTCCTCGGCATGACCGACGAGGAGATCATCGAGCGACTCACGGTCGTCCGCGGCGTCGGTCGCTGGACCGTGGAGATGTTTCTTATTTTTGATCTCGGACGCCCGGACGTTCTCTCTTCGACCGACTACGGCGTGCGAAAAGGATACAGCTTGATCTTCGGAACTTCAGACCTTCCCACTCCCCGCGAGCTCGAACGACACGGCGAGCGCTGGGCCCCTTATCGATCGACGGCGACTTGGTACTTCTGGCGTGCTCTCGAGCAGGTCGACTGACCCCATGCCGCGCGTCTCTTCCTTCTTTCGCCCGGTGCTCAGCGCAGTCCGGGCCAACATCGTCCCCGGCCTCTTTCTCCAGGCTTTCGCCCTCGCGATCGTGCTCGCTTACGAGTTCAGCGGGAGCGTCCGCGAAGCTCTCGATTTCGTCGGGCGCGTCAAAGTCGAAGGCGGCTTCGTCTACTCGATCCTCGCGACCTCTTTCTTCGGCGGCCTCGTCCCTTACGTCGTCCTCACGCTCGCCCGGCGCATTCCACCCGAGCGTCGGCTCAAGGACTTCGCCTTTTATCTCCTGTTCTGGGGTTACAAGGGCTTCGAGGTCGATCTCCTCTATCTCTCACAGGCCGCCTGGTTCGGGGACGAGCGCGACTTCATCACGATCTTCTCGAAGACCCTCGTCGACCAGCTCGCTTACGGACCGCTCCTCGCCGTCCCGACGCAGACGGTCTTCTTCCTCTGGAAGGACTCGGGCTATTCGTTCGCGGGCGTGCGCGAAGCGCTCCGGAAGGAGAGCCTCTGGGCTCGGCTGATCGTCGTGATGGCCTCGAACTGGTTCGTTTGGATCCCGGCGGTCGCCATCATCTATTCGCTCCCGGTTCCGCTCCAGCTCCCGCTCTCGAACCTCGTCCTGACCTTCTGGACGCTGATTTTGACCTTCGTGAGTCGAAGCGAGACGGAGAAGTAGAACCTTCGTGGTCATCCCGCGCCGGGGTACGCAGTGTTTGCGCCGAATAATGCGCTCGGTTTTCTTGGCTTTCCTTGGTGGGGGGGAGGAGCGGCGTTAGGATTTGCCCATGACGGAGCGGAGGACAGATAACGCGGCGACGATTGTCGCGGCTCTCGGCATGAAGGAACACCCGGAGGGCGGGTACTACGTCGAGACCTTTCGTGATGCGCCGGCGAAGGGCCGGGGCCAATCGACAGCGATCTATTATCTGCTCGAACACGGCCAGCGCTCTCATTGGCACCGCATCGACGCGGTCGAGGTCTGGCACTACTACCGCGGCGCGCCCCTCGAGATCTTGGTCTGGACCGAGGGCAGCGAGGTCCGACGCCATATCCTCGGCCCGGATGTCCTCTGCGGTGAGCGGCCCCAGCTCGTGATTCCGCCCCTCGCTTGGCAAACGGCGCGGCCCGTCGAGACCCCCGGATGTGAGAACTTCTCGCTCGTCGGTTGCACAGTGGCGCCCGCCTTCGAGTTCTCGGGCTTCGAGCTGGCGCCCCCCGATTTCGCACCGGAGGCGGGGACTCTCGACTGAGTGTGAGCGTGCTCAAGGTGAGGCGGCAGCGCACCTGACGTACGCGGGAGCACGCCAGCCCGGTCTCGGGCGACGGGCCCCTTCGCGCTGTCCCGCTCGGCCTCGCCTATACAGGCGACGACGTGGCGTGGGCCGCCTGGAGGCTCTATGAGCCCGGCAATTCTTTCGCTCAGCCTTACGTTCTCGCCGGCGAGCTCTCGCGCGACGGAAAACATCTGCTCTGGGCGTTCTCCCGCGTGCCCGTCGCGCCCTTTGCGCTGGACGGAGGGCTCGCTGTAACCCCCGACGGCAGCACAGCGGTCATTCTCTGGGGGCACCTCTCCTCCGCTGTCTCTCCAAACGCTCATGCTCGATTGGCCGTGGTTAAAGACCACGTGCTCTGGGAAGGCACCGTTCACGACTTCGGGACGACGTCTGCCTGCCGCGTGAGCGCGCCGCTGATCTCCGCGAGCGGAACCCAGGTCCTCGCCTCCGCTCAATGCCCAGATGGTCGCGCTTTCCTGTGATCTCCGCGAGCGGAACCCAGGTCCTCGCCTCCGCTCAATGCCCAGATGGTCGCGCTCTCCTGTTCGGCGCGAGCTGGATTCTGCGACTCCCGGGCAAAGCTATCGGTCTCCCTCGACGCATCCGGCACGATCGGCCTCGTCGCCTGGCCCACCATCTCGGGAACCCACGCCACGTATAGCATCGAGACGATCAAGCTTACCTGGTGAGCGCCTGCCGCTCCCGCTCGTGAGAACCGAGACACGAGAGGACAAATCCGACCGCCGGTACGATGGGCCGCTCTCATGCTACGAGGCGGGCATGGCGCTCAGGCGGAGTGTGGTGCTTGTCCCGCTTTGGGCGGCGGCCTGTGGCGCGCGCTCTGAGTTGCTGTTCGAGGAGGCACCGGTCGCCTCGGGCGGAGCGAGCGGAGGGGGCGCGTCGAGCTCCGGACGATCGGGGGGCGCGCCCGGAAGGGGCTCGGGCGAAAGCCCTGGCCGCGGGGGCTCCGAGCCGACCCTCCTCGTCGATGAAACTTTCCCTGAGCCGGCGGCGGCTCCTGAAGTTGCTGGCGCCTTCTGGCGAAGCGGCGGTCTTCTTTTTCAAGAGCCGCGAGGACTCCGTCGGTCACGCTCGTTGGTCCGGGGTGAGCTGGGAGCCGGCTCCTTCTGGAACACAAGGAGGCATCGAGAGAGTGAGGCGCGCGTGGATCGCGGAGGACGGCGCGCGCGCATGGGTGAGTTATGTGGCGAAGAAGGGCAGTCCTTCCTATCCGCTCAGCTCGGAGGTCTTCGTCGGGGGGCTTCCCCAGGGTTTTTCGATGTCCTTCCAGGCGTTCCGGCTCCCCCGCACGTCGGCAAGCTTCGACGCTCCTCCCGAAGACGTCGCCGTCGGACCCGAGGGAGACACCGCAGCCGCCTTCCTCAGCCACAGCCGAAAGCAGTACGTTTTCCGGAACACCACCGCGAGCGGAGTCGTAGCTGGCTTTCTTTCTCCGCTCGCTGCCGGAAAAGAAAGAGCTGGCGTGCTAATCGGATTTCCGAACGGGATCTACTGGGAAGAAGCGCGCCACTTCGGCCGTACCTCACTGATCACCTTCTCTGATTTCATTGAAGAGACTTCGGTCGGTTGGTTCGGACAAGACGCGATGGTCGCGATCGGTCTGACCTACACGAAGCACGACGTCGGTTGGGGCGCTTGGAGGATCGCCGCTCCTCCCGATCGGGAAGACGTTAGTCTCATTCGCGTCGCCCGCCTCGAGGCCGATCGAGCTCCTCAGTTCTTCGAGCTTGCCATCGGCGTCACCGACTTCGCAGAGGGCGGAGGCATCGCTATCGGTGATGACGAGAGCTTCGGGGTCGTCCTCTGGGCTCAGCGTTTCCCCCATAAATCTCAAGTCCGCTTCGCGGTCATCCAGGACGGCCTCCTCTTCGAGAAGGCCTCCTTCGATCTCCCGACGGAAGCCTCCTGCCGCGTGAGCTCACCCATGTTCGCCCAGAGAGCGCTTCGTTTCCTCGCTTCCGCTCACTGCTCGGACGGGAGCGCTTACCTGTTTGGTATGGACTGGTTTTGGCCCCTTCCGGGCAAAGTTGCGAGCCTCCCCGCCGTCGCCATCAACGAAGACGGCTCGATCGGTCTCGCCCTTTGGACGGAAGAAGACGGGCAGAACGGGGACTATCTCATTCAGACGCGCACCCTGGTTTGGTGATTCATCGACGCGTCAAATCCCGGACCGGCCGCGGGCGGCGGTGAGCCTCTCGTGAGGATCACGGGACGGGCGGTTCGTCTCGTGCTACGAGGCGGCCATGGCCATGCGGTGGAGGGGGCTTACGGTGTCACTTTTTGTGGTGGCTTGTGGAGCGCGGTCGAGTTTGCTGCTCGAGGATGGTCCGATCACCGCTGACGGAGATTCGGGTTCGGGCGCCTCGAAACCGGCCGGGGGCGGCGGCGCACCGGGAAGCGGCGCGTCGGCGAGCGTCGGAGCTGCGTCAGGCGTAGGGGGGGCAGCGGGCGGAGGAGGGAGGCCCGGGAGCGGGGGCGCACTTGCCGCGGGCGGAAGTGGATTGGGCGGAGGACCCTTTTCCACTGGGGGAAGGATCGATTTCGAGGATTACGAGCCCACCGTTACAGCCATCACTTATCCCGAGAGAGCCGCCTCGCCGGCGCTCGCCCTCGCGATATCGCCGAGCGGCGAAGCTGCGGTTGTCTTCTTCACCACCGAGAAGGGCCACGTGGGCCAGGCGCGGTGGCTCGGGGCGAGTTGGGAACCGGGTCTCGACGGAACCGACGATAGGGTCAGGACCGTAACGAACGCCTGGCTCTCGGAGGACGGATATCGTTCGTGGGTCAGCTATGAGTTTGCTCGCGGAAGCTCCCCCTATCCGCTCGGATCGGAGATCTTCTCTGGGGGGCTCCCCTTCGGAGTCACGACGTCGATCGAGGAGTTCCAGCTTCCGTACCGGCAGGTGAGCTTCGAGAAGCCTCCTCTCGAGGTTGTCCTCGATCGCTCCGGGGACACAGGCGCGGCGTTCCTCGACACAAGCCGCTTTCAATACATGGTCCGGGACTGGAGCGTCCCGGGGTCGGACTCTTCATATGTCCTTCCCCATGTCATGGCTGCCCTCGAGGACTGCCCGAGCGCGCTCATCTCGCTGCGCGACCAGGTCCTCTGGGAGGATGCACGTTACGATGGGACCGGGATTACCCTTTCCCACATCCCCGTCGACGGCGCCTTCATGAGCAGACTCCCGCGCCATACCTTTGTCCCTTTCGGGCTCTCCTATTCGGCCAGTAGCAGCGTCTGGGGCGCCTGGAGGGTCGTCCCGCCCGCCAGCGACTCCTCCGAAGCGTTCATTCGATTCGGATTGCTCCGGACCGGCGGGGACCACCTGATCTGGGAGTTTCCGACGATACGCTCTCCTCGATTCATCGAAGGAGGAGGCCTCACAGTGAGTCGGGACGGAGAGGTCGCAGCGACCACTTGGGGGTACCGCTTGGCGAACGCATCGGCCGTCCGACTCGCATGGATCAAAAACTGGGTTTCGAACGAAGGGATCACCGTCCCCTTGGAGACGCCGTCCCTCTGCCGCGTGAGCGCACCTGCTCTCTCCGCAAGCGGTCACCGCCTCATCGCCTCCGCTCACTGCTCCGACGGACGCGCGTATCTGCTCGCTCCCAATTGGCAGCTCAGCCTGAGCGACTGGGCCGCCGATCTCCCGAAGATCGCTCTCAGCGATTCCGGCAACCAAGGGTTCGTCGCCTGGACCGAGTGGGTTCCAGGAGACTCGCGCTATCGCATCGAGACGCGCGTGCTCGTTTGGTAAGGCCGGTCAGCCAAAACGAAACCTAGAGCGCGCCCGCACTTGCAGGCGACACAAAAAGCTTGGTCTCACGACACTGACCATTCATGGCTTTGCGGTGGAGGGCAATCGCTGTGTCGCTCTGGGCGGTCGCCTGCGGCGCTCGGTCGGGTTTGATTGTCGACGACAACTCGACGTTTTTTCCGGAGGGCCCCTCTGACCTCGGCGCGGGCGCCTCGAATCCTGGACAATCGGGAGGCGGAGGCGCGCCAGGCGCGGGGGCAGCTCCGAGCATCGGAGGCGCGCCAGGCGTCGGGGCGGCACCGGGTGTCGGGGCGGCACCGGACGTCGGTGGAAAAGCGGCGGCCTGAGCGCCGGGGGGAGCGGAGCCAGTGAGCCGTGGACTCCGAGCCCCACGGGCGGAGGACCAACCTTCGGCGACCACGAGCCCGAGGTCGTCGAACAGGGAACTTACCCTGAGCGCGCCCTGCTCCCCGACCTCGCGCTCGCGATGACCCGGAGCGGCGAAGCCGCCGTTCTCTTCTTCACGTCTGAGAGCGCTCACATTGGCCAAGGTCGTTGGTTCGGAGAAGAGTGGAAACCGGAACACGAAGGAACGGAGGTGGGCGTGCACGGGGTAAAGCGCGCCTGGATCCGAGAGGACGGGCTCCTTTCTTGGGTCAGTTATGCGGTGGAGAGCGGGACTCCTCCGCTCAGCTCTGAAGTTTTCTCGGGAGGTCTTCCGATGGGCTTTTCGACGTCCTTTGAAGAGTTCCGACTTCCGCTTGGTCCCGGGAATTTCGAGGCGCCGCCTTCGGACATCATCCTCGGCCCGAGCGGAAACGCGGTCGCCGCTGAGCTGAGCTCGCGCCAGTTTCAGTACACGGTCGACGACGTCAGCGCTTTGGGAGACGACCATGGTGCGCCTTGTGCTCTCGCCGCAGGCGAGACCGGCGTCAGCTCTCTCTATTCCGTCGGCGACCAGCTCCTCTGGGATGACGCGCGTTACGACGGCGACCTCTTCCTCCACCCGACTCGAGTCGATGGCGCTGCCCAGGGCGAACCTGATCGCGTCTTTCTCCCGGTTGGCCTCGCTTACACGGACGACGATGTCGCCTGGGGCGCGTGGAAAGTCGTCGAACCAGGCAATACCGCCACCTTCCCCTATCTCAGAGCCGGCGAACTCTCGCCCGATGGCGATCACGAGCTCTGGGACTTGTACGTGGTGTCCGCGGCACCTTTTGCGTACGGGGGAGGGCTCGCGGTAACGCCTGACGGCAATACCGCGGTCGTCCTCTGGGGCTATCTCCCGAGCACGCAGGCCTCGCCAGCGGGCTCTCATGCCCGGATGGCGTGGATCAAAGACAACCTGCTCATCGAGGGCACCACCCACGATTTCCTTACGACCTCCTCCTGCCGCATTGGTCCCCCATCACTCGCTGGCAGCGGGGAACAGGTCATCGCTTCAGCTCACTGCTCGGACGGCAGCGGCTTCCTGTTTGGGCTCGACTGGCTCGTGCGACTCCCGGGGAAGGTCGCGGGCCTCCCGGCTGTCGCTATCGACGAATCCGGCGCGGTCGCGCTCGCCGCCTGGACCGAGCGCGACGCCTCAGAGCGCTATCGTATCCACACACGAACTCTCCGTTGGTAAGCCCGGGGCGATGCTCCTCTGGTCAGGCCGGGTAGGATGAGCTCCGCGTGAGAATCGTGCGACGAAAAGCGCCGTCCCACGACACTATCGATTCATGGTGTTGCGGTGGAGGGGGCTCGCGGTGTTGCTCTTAGCGGCGGCTTGTGGAGCTCGCTCAGAATTGCTGCTCGATGATGAGCCGACTTTTTCCCCGACGGACCCTCTGACCTCGGCTCAGGCGCCTCAAAACCCGGACGATCGGGGGGCGGAAGCTCGCCGGGCGCCGGAGGGGCACCTGGAGTCGGCGCAGGGCCCAGTAGCGGCGGCGGCATGAGCGTCGGCGGAAGCGGCACGGGAGGTGAGCCGGAGGTTCCGTTGGGCTCCGGAGGAGCGCCTGACCTCAGCGACAACGAACCAAAAATCGCGCGCGCGGAGTATCCGGTGCCCGCCAGCTCACGCTGCTCGCGCTCGGCGACGACAAGGTCGTCTGGGAGAAGGCGTGCTTCGACGGCACTAACGTGAGCCCTCCCGCCTCCGTCTTGGTGGACGGCGCTGAGCCGAGCGGGCTCGCGCACCACACCTTCGCTCCTCTCGGGCTGGCCTATGGCAGCGGCGACATCGCCTGGGGCGCGTGACGAGTCGTCCCACCCATGGACGAGTCCACCCCAGGATTCCTGGGGCTATGAACTCTCGAACGAGTCGCAGGGCCGACTCGCCTGGATCAAGGATGGAGTCACGAGCGAAGGGCCCACCTTCCTCTTCGACTCACCGTCCCTCTGTCGCATGAGCGCACCTGTCCTCTCCGCCAGCGGCCATCGTGTCCTCGGCTCGGTTCGTTGTTCGGACGGCACCGCGTACTTGTTCGGTGAAACCTGGGCCTGGAGAGGTCCCGGTGCGATCGCCGACCTTCCCGCTGTCGCTCTGAACGAATCCGGCTCCCTCGGACTCGCCGCTTGGACGGAAGGCAGTGGCCAGGGCGGGGCACTATCTCATTCGGACGGCGGAGCTCGTTTGGTGAAGTCCCAGCTCCCACGAGCTGTGAAGTCCCAGTCCCACGAGCGTGCGCCACTCGGCGAGTCGGACACGCTCGGACTGCGTCGGTCACCCTTGAGCGCCCGGAAACCTAAGGCGCGGACCCAGAGGGCGTTCGTGCGCCCGATCGTTACTCCTCCGGCGAAGGCTCCGCCGCGGGAGGCGGAGCGGGCGCGGGAGGCGCTTCTTCCTCGTCATGGGGAGTCGCCGGCGACGCGGCAGGCGCGGTAGCCCGGGGCGCAGCTGAGCGCACGGCGGTCTGTTTCGGAGCTTTCGCCTTCGCTGCGATCGCCTTGTCGAGCTCTTCTTTCAGCTCGGCGAGCTCAGCGTCCTTCTTGTCGAGCTCGGAGCGAAGAGAAGCGAGCTCGCTCGTTTCTTGTTCGGTGTCTTTGATCTCCTGATCGACGCGCCGCCGTTCTCCATCGACCCACAGGCGCAGACCGAGATCGCTCTTCGCGAGCTGACCTTCGACGAAGCTCAAGATCTCCTTCCGCCTCTCCGGAGAGCTCTCACCTCCGTAGTAGGTCTTCATGACCTCTTCGCGAATGTTCGCGCGGGTGCGCGCCTCGGCGGAGGTCCCGGAGAAATAGCCGATTGCGCCGCCGGCCGCCGCGAAGGCGAGGAGCAGGAGCGTTCCCCGAATGATGAGTCCGCGGCCGGTCGCTTGAGCGATCTTTGAGAGCTCCGTGTTCACTTCGCGCAGGCGCGTCTCGAGGAGCATCTGGAGCCCGTCGAAGCCCATGTTGATGAGCGGGGGGCTCACGCGCATCTCGGAGTCAGAACCCGGAGCGTGACTCGGGCGCGGCGGAGAGAGGGAAGTTTTCTCCGGAGGGTGTGGCGGATTGTGGCTCGGGCGCGGTGGCGGATTGTGAGAGGAGGTCCTGGGCGCAACTTTTGGTGTGCCGAGCGAGGGCGTCGGTTCCTCTTCTTCTGGTTCGAGGAGCTCTCCTTCAAGGCTCTCCGGTGGACGATCGTCGTCGAGGAGCGTCACACGCCTTGTGCTCAACGCTTCGACGTCCGCTGCACTCCCGAGGGGGTCCGTCGGCCGAAGCTCCCTCACATCCGATTGACCAAACTCGCCCGTCCCCGTCTGATTCGCCGCGACCCGTCCCTTGGATTCCATCGTCATCCCCGTCCCCGCTGACGCCTAGTTGTCCCTCCTACTCTACCAAAGTCCTCGCCTTTCCGCCTCTGGCTCAGCTCAAAAATACGCGGCGCTCACGGGCGCACCCGAAACGCTTCGGCCGCGGAGCGGGAACGCGGGTCGAAGTGCCCGAGACTCCTCGAACAAACACATAGGGCTGTTTCTCTCCCCGTCTCACGGCGAAAACTTGTGACGCGGCCCCCGAGGATGGTAGCGATGTGAGGGGGCGCCACCGAAGGAGCCCTATTTCCAGGGGAACATCATGACATTACGTACAGCAGCCTTCGCCGCGGCCCTCCTCGCTTTGGGACCGGCAACGGCCCACGCACAGGCCCGCAATACCTTCTCAGCGCCCACCGGCGAGCTCGGAGCCAACCTGAGCACCGATCCGACCCAAATCTCCCGCATGCACGGGGAGCTCTCCTTCTATACAGGCAGCCAGGGAAACGTGACGGGGAACGCTCTCGTGCTCCAGGTCGGCGGCGGTGTGAAGGTCACACGGAACCTCGAGATCGCCGGCGGGGTCACCGGGCACGGATTCATCCAGTCCCAGAACGGGGTCACGACCGACCGGTTCGCTTTTGGCAACCTCTTGCTCGGGGTGAACTACGTTCGCGCCATCAACCCCCAGTTTCGTTTCAAGGTCGGCGGCTTCCTCGGCTTCGGTCCCTGGAACTACCAAAACAATCAGTCCACAACCGAAGGCTTCGTTCAGAACATCACCGGTCTCGCCACGCACGCGTTTCAGGACCTCTGGTACCACACGCCAAACCTCGTCCACCTGGTCGTCCCCGCGCGCCTCGAGTACGACGTCACGTCCTCTTTCGTCCTAACGGGCGACGCTCAAGCAGATCTCGGCATCGGTCTCGGCAACAGTAGCACTGGTTTTCTCTTCATCTTCGCGCCAGGCGCCGCCTACTGGGCCAGCGACAGCTTCTCCCTCGGTTTGCGCCTCCCGCTCCAGTTCCAGAGCTTCGGCGGCGACGGCACGCAGGTCTCCCTCGAGCCCTACGCGCGCTTCGAGCTCGGCGAAACGGGCTTCCTGTCCACGCGCTTCACCTTGAACCTCGACGACCCCTACGGTTTCTCCTTCGACACTGGGAAAGTCTGGGGCCTTCACGTCGCTCTCGGCGGGCACTTCTAACGGTTCACATCCCGCGCCCTCCGCCAGAGCGCGCGACAGGGCGCCTGAGTCCGCCCGCCGCGGCACTTCGACCTTACGCCCCAGCGCGATCCACTTCGACCGGCTCCTCTCCGAGTCCGGCCGAAAACATTTTGTGTGCGGCGCTCTTGAGAGAGCACCCCGTGCTTCATCCGCTGCGCCGGTGAGCCTCGTGAGAGCGTCCCTCGTCGCGAGCGAACGGTCGACGAACCAAACGATGAACGGCGCGGCGAGGGCAAGGCCCAGGGCGACGGACGCGACCGACTCGAGGCCGATCAGGCGGCCGCGGAGCCGCGTGGCACGCTCACAGGCCCAGCCAAGCCGCTGTGTCCACCCGGCCGAGGACAAGGTCAGCTGTGATGTC
>Ga0182837_1099_pt1 | contig 11900 bp, 7 predicted proteins | sample Passage237B_FD_121822 | JGI IMG/M metagenome (GOLD analysis project Ga0182837, IMG submission 121822) | reverse complement strand
GACGATCTCGACGGTTGCCTCCTCGGTCTTGGGTTCGAGGGGGACGACGGCTTTGGTGACGGCGACGCGAACGCGCTCCGCCCGAGGAAAACGAGCGGTCACTCGCTCGGCGACCAGGAGCGCGAAGGTCTCGAGCAGGACGAAGCTCCGCTCCTTGGCGCTCGCCATGACGATCTGAGCGAGGGCGCCGTAGTCAGTGGCGACCTCGAGATCGTCGAGGCGCGGGTAGAGCTCCCCGGGATGTTCGACATCGAGGGCGACGATGAGGTCCTGGAGCCGGTCCCGCTCCGCCGAGGGGACGCCCACATGGCAGGGGACCCGGAGGCCTCGGAGGCGGACCGCGTAGTTTGAGAGGGGCAGAGGGGTGGAGGCGGTCATGGGCAGCGGCGAGGGCAGTCCCCGAACGATGCCGGCCCTCTTGAATGAACTCCATCGCTTTGTTTTCAGCTATCCATGAGTAGAATTCATAATACATGCTCGAGCGGGTACATTTGGTGGTTCTGCGGGAGGTCGCCGAGCATGGCTCCCTCACGGCGGCGGCGGAGGGACTCGGCCTGACCCAGTCCGCTCTCAGCCATTCGATGAAGAAGCTCGAGGGACAGCTCGGCGTGACTCTGTGGCGGCGGGAGGGGCGCAGCCTGCGCCTCACCCAGGCAGGCGACCAGGTGGCACGAGAGGTCCTGCCTCGACTGGAGGTCGCCGAAGAGCGTCTGAGCCAGTTTGCGAGCGGTCGTCGGGGCACCCTGCGCATCGGCATCGAGTGCCACCCTTGTTATCGCTGGTTGCTTCGGGTTGTGGCGCCCTTTCTCGCGAGGTTTCCGAACGTGGAGGTCGACGTCAAACAAAAGGTTCAGTTCGAAGGCGCCCCTGCGCTCTCCGGCTACGAAGTCGATCTGCTCGTGACGCCCGATCCTGTGGAGCATCCTGATCTCCGCTTTCACGGTGTGTTCGACTACGAACAAGTGCTCGCTGTGGGCCGGGGCCATCGGCTCGCCGGGCGCGCCTGCATCGAAGCGAGCGAGCTCAAGGAGGAAGTCCTCATCACCTACCCGGTCCCTCAGGATCGTCTCGACATCTTCACCCATTTCCTCGCGCCCGCGAACCAGCGGCCGGCTGCGCAAAAAACCGTCGAAAACACGGACATTTTGATGCAGCTCGTGGCAAGCGGGCGTGGGGTCGCGGCGCTGCCGAGATGGCTCGTGGAAGAGTACGGGCCGCTGCTTGGACTCGTGGCTGTACGCCTCGGAGGTGGCATCTTCAAACAGATCTGCCTCGGGGTCCGAGAAGCGGATGAGCGCGTCGACTACATCGCTTCTTTCATCGAGCTCGCCCGGGGCGCGCCGCGCCCTTGTGAGGAGAGCGTGCTTTAGGTTTTCTCGGGCGGCGCGCGGGGGGCGGGTTGTTCTTGGCGAGGCGAATGAAGTCCGCGAGGAAGTCGACCTTGGCTTCGCCACGCCGTACGCCGACAAAGAGTTGTTTTTTGATGCCGCGTCTGCCGAGGCGAACCGGCGCGATGTCGAGCTGCGCTTGATACTCGCGGACGAGCCAATCGGGTAAAGCGGCGACTCCGCGTCCGCACGCGACCATTTGCAGCAGAATGTCCGTCGTCTCGATGATCTGCTGGCGCCTCGGGGCGGTCTCCGCCGGAAAGAAGAAGTGGCTGTAGATGTCGAGGCGCTCGGGCTCGACCGGGTAGGTGATGAGAGTCTCTTCCGCGAGATCGGGGGGCAGGACGTAGTCTTTGCTCGCGAGCGGGTGGTCACCGGGCACGACGAGCACATGCTCGTAAGGAAACACGGGCACGAACTCGAGCCCCTTTTTCCGAAGTGGGTCCGGCGTGACGAGCAGGTCGATCTCGTGGCCGAAGAGCGCCGCGATGCCCCCGAACTGGAACTTCTGGCGGACGTCGAGATCGACGTCCGGCCAAGCGCGCAGGAACGGTCCCACGATCTGGAGCAGCCACCTGTAACAGGGGTGGCACTCCATGCCGACTCGAAGCGTGCCGCGTTCTCCGCGCGCAAATTGATCGACGATGTGCTCGGCGTGAGCGAACTGAGGCAGGAGGCGCTCGGACACGGAGAGCAGATAACGTCCGACCGGCGTGAGGCGGAGCCCGCGGCCTTCTCGCACCCAGACCTCCGTGCCGAGCTGAGGCGGCGCACCGTATGGCTCAGGGCGGACTGGGTCAGGCCCATGCGCTTGGCCGCGGCTGTGAGAGAGCCGCTCTGCTCGACCTCCCGGAGCAAACGTAAATGAACCCGTTCGAGGCGCTCGGTCATCCATGACATGTTATCATGGAACCCTGAAAATTCACCATTATTCGTCACATGTCCCGGCCATTACGTTCTCTTGAACAAGACAAGGACAGATGGCACGAACTCACAACTTAGGATTTCCTCGGATCGGCGGCGCGCGCGAGCTCAAGTTTGCCCTCGAAAAGCACTGGAAAGGCGCGCTCCCCCACGCGGAGCTCGAGGCCCTGGGCGCGAAGATCCGGCGCGAGAACTGGGAGCGTCAGGGGCGGCTCGACTTCGCGCCTCTCGGAGACTTCTCCTTCTACGACCAGGTGCTCGACTGGAGCTTCCTCCTCGGCAATGTGCCGCAGCGGGCGCGGCCGCACGAAGGGCACCCTCTCGACGCCTATTTCCGGCTGGCCCGTGGGCGGGCAGCGGGGGAAACCGGCTCAGGCATCGCTGCCGGCGAGATGACCAAGTGGTTCGACACGAACTACCACTACATCGTCCCTGAGCTCTCTCGGCGCACGACCTTCCGCCTCGACCCCTCGCGGCTGCTCGCGGAGCTCCGCGAAGCGCAGGCGGCGAACGTACACGTGAAGCCCGTCCTGATCGGCCCCGTCACCTATCTCTGGCTCGCGAAGGCGAAGGACGGATCGGACCGCCTCGCGCTGCTCTCGGAGCTGCTCGGCGTCTACCGGGAGCTGCTCCAAGAGCTCGCCCGAGAGGGCATCGACTGGGTCCAGGTGGACGAGCCGGCGCTCGTGACCGAACTCGATGACAAGTGGCGGGCAGCTTACCGGACGGCCTATGAAGCCCTGCGCGGGAGCGGCTGCCGGCTCCTGCTCACGACCTACTTCGGCCGCCTGGGGGAGAATCTGGAGCTCGTGGCGTCGCTCCCAGTGGACGGGATCCATCTCGACGCTGTGAGTGCCCCGGGAGAGGTCGCGCCACTGTTTGAGCGGCTCGGCCCCGAGCGTGTGCTGTCCCTGGGAGTCGTGAGCGGACGCAACATCTGGCGGGCCGATCTCGACAAGATCCTCGATCGACTGGAGCCGATCCACGAAGCTCTCGGCGACCGGCTCTTGATCGCTCCGTCCTGTTCGCTCCTCCATGTCCCGGTCGATCTTCAGAGTGAGACGAAACTCGATCCGGAGCTTCGGTCCTGGCTCTCCTTCGCCGAGCAGAAGCTCGAGGAGATCGAGATCCTGGGACGAGCGCTCCGGGAGGGGAGGGGCGCGGTGCGAGAAGAGCTCGAGGCGAGCGCCGCGGCCCAAAAGAGCCGAAGAAACTCGGCCCGGGTCCACGACCCCAGGGTGCGCGCGGCCCTCGAGACGCTCACTCCGGGACGCGCTCGCCGCGCGTCGCCCTACGCCGAACGAAGAAAGCTCCAGGCCGCGCGCCTCGGGCTCCCCCTGTTTCCGACGACCACGATCGGCTCCTTCCCGCAGACGCCCGAGATCCGAAAGGCGCGCAGCGAGTACAAGGCGGGAAAGCTCGAACGGGCCGCCTACGAGCGCGCGATGCAAGCGGAGATTGAGCGCGCCGTGCGCCACCAAGAGGAGCTCGAGCTCGACGTCTTGGTGCACGGGGAAGCGGAGCGGAACGACATGGTCGAGTACTTCGGTGAGCAGCTTCAGGGCTACGCGTTCAGTGAGTTCGGCTGGGTGCAGTCGTACGGATCGCGCTGCGTCAAGCCGCCCATTTTGTTCGGAGACATCCGTCGACCGGAGCCGATGACGGTCGAGTGGATCCGTTACGCCCAGTCCCTCACGAAAAAGCCCATGAAAGGCATGCTGACGGGACCCGTCACGATCCTCAACTGGTCGTTCGTGCGTGACGACGTGCCCCGCAGCGTCTCTTGTTATCAGCTCGCCCTCGCCATCCGCGAAGAAGTGCTCGATCTCGAGCGAGCCGGCGTTCAGGTCATTCAGATCGACGAAGCGGCCCTGCGCGAAGGGCTGCCGCTGCGTCGCTCCGAGTGGCAGAGCTACCTCGACTGGGCCGTCGATGCCTTCCGAGTGGCTGTGAGCGGAGTCCGGGACGAAACCCAGATCCATACGCACATGTGTTACTCGGAGTTCAACGACATCATCGAAGCGATCGCGGCGCTCGACGCAGACGTCATCACCATCGAGACCTCCCGCTCCGACATGGAGCTGCTCGACGCCTTCGATCGCTTCGAATACCCGAATGAGATCGGCCCCGGCGTCTACGATATCCATTCGCCGAACGTCCCGACGGAAGAACAAGTGGTCGGCTTGATACGGAAAGCCGCGAGCAAGATTCCTCCTCGGCGCCTGTGGGTGAACCCGGACTGCGGGCTCAAGACGCGGAGTTGGGACGAGGTGCGTCCCGCGCTCGAGAACATGGTGAGCGCTGCCAAGAAGCTGCGGGCGGAGTTCAGTTGAACGGCGTGGGGAGCGTGCGCTCCTCTTCCGCCAGGCGCGCGATCTCGGCCATGCAGCGCTCCGAGATCGCCGCCTGGACCTTCTTGGAGCTGGGCTGAGCGAGGAGGTCGCCGAAATCGATGGGCGCGCCGTAGACGATGCGAATCGGTTCGCCGCGTCCCGTGAAATTCCCCTTCACCTGGGCCCAAAGGTCGTTCTTCAGGCCGCGGATGAAGACCGGGACGACGCGCACGCCCGCTTCGTGGATGACGCGACCGACGCCCGGGCGCGCGGGCAGGAACGTGTAAGGGTCATCATCGAGCTTGCGTGTCCCCTCCGGATGAAGACCGACGAAGAGCTGCCTTTTCCGCAAGAGCGCGCCGAGCTCGTCGAGGGACGCGAGGTTCAGCGCCAGGCGCTCCCTTTGCCTGTAGAGCGGCGGATACATCGAGAGGAAGCTCATGAAGAAGTTCACGAGCAGCCCGAGCCACGACGTGAAGAAGAAGTCGGCGCGGACCGGGAACAAGATCCGATGAGGCAAGCCGCGCCGGACTAAGCTGGCCGTGATCACGTAGAGGTCGAAGAAGCTGCGGTGGTTGGCGACGACGATGACGCTCTCGGGACTCTCGAGGATCTGGCTCCGCTCGAGGCCATATTCCTGCTTGAGGTTCTTGGTCGAGTGATGGATCCAGGCCTGACCGACGGTGCGCTGACAAAAGCGCATGGCGCGGTCGAAGAGTCCTTCTTCGAGGCTCGCGCGCACGATGCGCAGGATGAGATGTTCACTCCGTGGCAGGCGCTTCTTGCTGGCGCGGATGAGCGCGGTGTCGGAGGCGCTTTGCGCGGAGGGGCCGGAGACAGTGGAGCCAGGAGAAGTCGGAGCGGACACGTTCAGTTCGGAGCGTCCTTGAACACGAGATCAGCGTAGCCGGGCGGGGGCAGGAGCGGATCGACGAGCCCCATGACCTCTTCAGCGATGGCGCCGCGCGGGGCGTCGGGGCGCGCGAGGTAGAGAGTGATCGTGAGGTGAGGTTCGCGGTCGCGCTCGGGGTGGAAGGTCGTGTCCACTCGGTAGCCGACGAGGTCCTGGATCTTGGACTTAGCCTTGTCGAGGGCCGCGATGAGCTTCGGGTCGGGAGGCTCGGCGCCTTCCACGATCGGCAGATCTTCGTCGCTCTCGGGGAGCTCTTCGATGTAGCCGACGAGGGGAATCGCCTGGCCGGCCAAGATGTGCTGGACCTCTTCGCGGCTCAGGACGAGCTCACGATCGGTGCTCGGATCGATGGCGATGCCTCCGACGTTGACGTCTTCGAGCTCCGTCAGTGCGAGCTCGAAGACCGAGCGGGCGGGCAGGCGGACGAACTTCAGCTCGTCGTCGTCTGTGGTCCAGGAGAGGGCCTCTTGAACGTTTTCGACGAGGGCCGGCTCAGTGAACGCTACAGCGTATGCATTCTCGTCGTTGTCGAGGAGCATGTGGGGGCGGAAGGAGAGTTCGTCGAAGGTCTCCTCCTGGTCCTCGGGGATGTCGGGGATGTCCTCGGCGAGGGGCACGTAGAGAACACCATCGTCGAGCGTGTCGATGACGCGCTGGACCAAGCTGCGCAGACCGCCGCGGGCGGCGTCGAGGGCGTCCCGGAGCGCCTGTACCCCCTCTTCGTCCTCCTCCTCGTGGTCGTGGTCGTGGTGGTGATTCGAGTCGCTGTCGGCCATCGCTTCTCGAGTTCATAGCGACGATCTGCTCACCCTCAAAGGGCGGCAGATCCCGAGGGGCACGGGGGCCCTTTGCGCCTCGGGCTCTGCCGGCTCCAAACGCGCTCTCGATTCGCAGTTCGCCCGGAAGCCGGTTAAGCTGAGCGCGCCTGATGAGAGCCGATGAGCTTTTCGCCATACTCAAGAAGAACCTAGCGCGCCGCGAGCGACACGTTTGGATCGGAGGAGATCGGGCACACGTCGAGCTGAGTCGTCTCGACTCCGGTGAGCTCGTCGATGTCGCGCGGATCTTGAAAGAAGAGGCGGCGCGCCACCCGGAGATCTTGTGGGCCGAGGTTCACCAAGGGACCTCACGCGCCGTGATCTGCGGACGGAAGGGAGAGCTGACCCGTGAGCTCGCGCTCGCGCTCGTGATCGAAGCGGAGCTGCGCGCAGGGGTGCACCGCGCGGAGCTGCCTCGCACGTCCCATCCGATGGACAGGTCGAGGGAAGAGCAACATCTCCTCGAGCTGATCGGCGAAGCGATCGGCATGCTGATCGGGACCGGCCTGCTCTTCAGCATTATCCCGAAGAGTCGGAGCTTCGGCCTGCTCGCTTCGGCGCTCACGGCGGTGCGCAATGTGCCGCGGCTCCGCCGCAAGCTGGACGAGCGTTTTGGCTTCGAACGCGTGGACTTGGTGCTCGGGCTTCTGAGTTCCCTTGCCCTCGGGCCGGCCCAGCGTCCACTGCAGAACCTGGTCGGCATCGTGGAACATGCGGTGCTTGGCTCGGAGCTGGCTGTGCGGCGGAACCTCTTTGAGTCCCGCGAGGCGGAGCTCGGACGCATCGTGGAAGCTCCGCCGATTCGCCCGCGCCCGGAGCGCCCCGTGCCGCTCCCGCCCGGACCGATCGAAGAGTACTCGGATCGCGCCTGGGCGATCGCTCTCGGCTCCTTCGGTTTCAGTCTCCTCTCGACCCGAAGTGTGCAGCGCGCCTTCGGCGCGCTCTTCGGCGCGATCCCGCGCCCCGCGCAGCTCGGACGCGAAGTGTTCGTCGCCTCAGCGCATCGGTTCCTCGCGGCGCGGCGCATGCTCGTGCTCGATGATCAGGCTCTCCGTATCCTCGATCGCGTCGACTGCCTTGTGATCGAAGGCGGCATCGTGCCCGAATCGAAGACGGTCTTCGGCCGCGTGGAGGTCGCTCAGGGCCGCAACGAAGAGCGCCTGCTCGCCGTGGCCAAAGAGCTCTTTGATCCCGAAAACCCGCTGCGCGTGGCGCGGCGCGGTGTGGTCGCCCTTGGACCCGTGGGAGCATTGGGGCTCTCGCTCGATCCTCGCCTCAAGGAGACCGCGGAGCAGCTCGCCAGCGGCGGTGAGGTTGTGCTGGGGCTCGCCGAGGAACAGGAGGTTGTTCTCCTGATCGAGGTGCGCATGAGGTCCCGCGTCGGGATCGAGGAGCTGGTTGCCCTCGCTCATGAGGCTGAAATGCGCGTGATTGTAGCGACCGGCGATCGGGAGATCCTCCAGACGATTCCGGCGGACGACACGCTGTTACCTGGTGAAGATCTCTGGCGTGGTGTGAGGCAGCTGCAGCGTGACGGTCACGTGGTCTGTGTCTTGTCCCACGGCGACAGCCGAGCGCTCGACGTAGCAGATCTCGGCATCGCGCTGCTCTCACCGGGCAAGCCGGTGCCCTGGTCAGCGCATGTGATCGCCCACGACGATCTCGACGATGTGCGCGCCTTGATCGAGGCGGCGCGGGGCGCGCGTTTGGCGAGCCGTCAGAGCGTGAAGGTGGCCCTGGTTGGCGCCGGAATTGGCGCTGTGGCCTCCGCGGGCGGCATTTTGCCGCTGTCCGGCGGGCGTGTGCTCACCATCGTCCACTTGGGGGCGCTCGCGGCCATGGCGAACAGCGCGCGCCTCTACGCAGAGCTTGTCCGGCGTCAGCTTCCGCCGGCTCGTGATCCGACGCCCTGGCACGCCCTCGCGCCGACCGGCGCCCTGACGCGTCTCGGCAGTTCTCTCGAAGGACTCACACAGGCTCAGGTCATCAAGCGTAGCCCCCGCCGCATGGCCCGCCCGCGCCCGGTTCTCGAGCTTCTGAGCGCGATGGGCGATGAGCTCTTGAACCCGCTTGTCCCGCTGCTCGCCGCGGGCGCCGGCGTCTCAGCCGCAGTCGGCTCGACCTCCGACGCGCTCATGATCACAGGTACCGTAGCCTTGAATGCCGCGATCGGCGGCTATCAGCGCTACTACACCGAGCGCGCGGTGCGCGCTCTGCAGAGGGGGCGAGAGGTGAACTGTCTCGCGCTGCGCGACGGCAGGACCCAGGAGCTCCGAGCTGAGCAGCTCGTGGTCGGCGACGTGATCCTGCTCGCCCGCGGTGACGCGGTCCCGGCCGACTGCCGCATTTTGACGGCGGAGGCTCTCGAGGTGGACGCTTCGGGGCTCACCGGCGAATCGCTCCCGGTCGTGAAGAGCGCGGCGGCGTCCTTCGCAGAAACCGCCGCCGATCGAAGCTCGATGCTCTACGCCGGAACGGTTGTGACCTCCGGGAAGGCCACGGCGGTAGTGGTGGCGACCGGGACCGCCGTCGAAGCTCGCCGCGGCAGCGTTGGTGTGCGCAGCCGCGTGCGCGAGACGGGCGTTGAGCGCCGTCTGCGCGAGCTCATGGACATGACGGCCCCCGTCGCGCTTTTCGCGGGAGCCGGTGTGGTCGGTACGGGCATCTTGCGCGGCCGAAAGATGAGCGAGCTGATTTCTTCTGCGGTGAGCTTGGCTGTTGCCTCGGTCCCCGAAGGGCTTCCCTTGCTCGCGACCGCTGCGGAGCTCGCTGCTGCGCGGCGTCTCTCGAGGCACGGCGCCATCGTGCGCAATGTGCGGGCGCTGGAGTCCTTGGGCCGCGCGGACACTCTTTGCCTCGATAAGACCGGGACTGTCACCGAAGGCTCCGTGGAGCTCCGGGAGGTGCTCGCGGACGATCCGGACGATGCCTTGGCGATCGCGCTGCTCGCGAGCCCGCTCCGGGTTTCCGGATTTGAACACACAGATCCGATCGAGCGCGCTCTGCATCGCCGCGCCGAGTCCCACGACCAGGCTTCTTTCGGCGTGTTCGAAGAGCGGCGCGGTGAGCTGCCCTTCGAAGCGAACCGCACCTACTCCGCGGCCTATGGAAAGTACCGCGGTCGCCTTTTGTTCGCGGTCAAAGGCGCGCCAGAAGCGATCTTCTCCGCGATCCGAGCGGAGGACGCGGAGGACGCGGAGGCGCTCGCGCGCGCCCGAGAGCAGGCGGAGGAGCTCGCTCGGAGCGGCAGGCGGGTGCTCGCCGTCGCGCGCAAATGGCTGCCGGACGACGCGGTTCCGAGCCACGAAGACGTCCGAGACCTGGAGCTCGTGGGGCTGCTCTCCTTCCACGATCCGATCCGAAAGTCGGCGCGCCGTGCGCTCGAAGATCTCAGGCGCGCAGGCCTGCGCTCGGTGCTCGTGACCGGAGATCATCCGAGCACCGCGCGGGCGGTCGCGATTGAACTCGGCATCTCTGTTGAGCCCTACGTTGTCACCGGAGCTGAGCTCTCGGTGATGAGCGACGACGAGCTGAACGCTCGCGCGGGGGACGTCGATATCTTTGCCCGCGTGGTTCCGTCCCAGAAGGTCCGCGTGGTCCGCGCTTTGACGCGCGCCGGGCGCACCGTGGCGATGGTGGGCGACGGAGCCAATGACGCCCCCGCCATTCGCTTGGCGAGCGTGGGTATCGCGATCGGTGCCCGCTCGGCTCAAGCTGCCCAGAACGCGGCGGACATCGTGCTCACTGAGCCGAAGATTGAGACCCTGCTCGAGGCGGTGGTCGAAGGGCGGGCTCTTTGGGACGCTGTGAAAGACGCCGTTTCCATCCTCGTGGGCGGGAACCTCGGGGAGATCGGCTTCACCCTGGGCGCTGGGCTTGTGTCCGGGCGGCCGCCCCTCTCTCCCCGTCAGCTCTTGCTCGTGAATCTTTTCACGGACGTCGCGCCAGCGATGGCGATCGCGGTGCGTCCGCCGAAGGCCGCCGAGCTCAAGGATCTGCTCGCTCACGGCCCCGAGGCCTCCCTCGGCGTGAAGCTCACGCGCGACATCGGCTCGCGCGCTGCGATCACGGCTCTCGGCACCGGCGCCGCTTGGTCGATCGCGAGCCTGATCGGAGATCGGAGGGGCGCGAGCACCACCGCGCTTTTGTCTTTGGTCGGAACCCAGCTTGGTCAAACCTTGAGCTCAGGTGACGAGAACCGCGAGGTCGTGGTCACGAGCCTCGTCACGCTCGCGCTGCTCGGCATGGTCGTGCAGACTCCGATCGTGAGCGGGATGTTTGGCTGTAGGCCGCTCGGTCCTGTTGGACTCGGGATCGCCTTCGGCTCGAGCCTGTCGGCGACGCTGATCGGGCGATATGCGCCCGATCTCTTCTCCCAGGAGGGAATCAGGGGCACGGCGAGCGCCGCTTTGAATCAGGCGCCGCTCGCGCTGCCTCCCGGTGAGCCGGTCCCCCAGGAGCCGCTCATCCAAGAGGCGTGAGCCACGAGCGTCGCTCGGGATCTTTTCCAGTCGCAGCCCGCAAGTAGGCGTGCCCGAGCTGTGCTCCGAGGGTGCCGCGTCCGGTCTCGAACCTCATGCCATCGAGCTCGGAGACGGGGGTGACCTCCGCGGCCGTTCCGGTCATGAACACCTCGTCGGCGCGCATCAAGTCTTCACGGGTGAAGGCACGGATCTCGACAGGGATGCGGAGCGTTTCCCGAGCGAGCGTCAGGATCGAATCCCGCGTGATGCCGGGGACGATGCTCGAAGTTTCGTCGTTTGTGATCAAACAGCCTTTGCTGACGAAGAAGACGTTTTGACCGGTGGCCCCGGAGATCGTCCCGTCGCTGTTCAAGAGGATCGCGTCGTCGTAGCCTCGATCCATGGCCTCGTGGGCGGCGAGAACGGCGGACGCGTAATGCCCGCTGGCTTTGGCCATCGTGGGCAACATCGTGTGATGGGTGCGGCGCCAGCTCGAGATGGTCACACGCACGCCGTTGCGGAGCGCGCCTTCGCCGAGGAAGGTGCCGAGCTCTCGGACCGCGATGAAGGCGTGAACCGGACAGCCTCGCTTCGGGCGCAGGTCGATGGGCCCTGCGCCGAAGTAGATGACCGGGCGCAGGTAGCCGTCCTTGATGCCGTTCGCTTTGGAAACTTGGATGCACCCGGCCTCGAGCGTCTCGACATCAAACGGATGCTGCATGCCGTAGATGCGTGAGGCAAAGATGAGTCGCTCGATGTGATCGCGCAGGCGAAACAGAGCGGGTCCCCCTTCCGCTGGGTAACAGCGGATGCCTTCGAAGACGGAGGTGCCGTAGTGGAGGGCATTGGCGTAGTAGTGGACGTGTTGGCGCTCGGCTTCCCTCAGCTCTCCGTTCCACCAAATGTAGCGAGTCAGGGCCTGACCTTTGGGGCGGGCCGAGGTGAGGGAATCTTCACCTGGTACGTCGGTGAGGCTGGGCCACTCGTTATCCATGAACATGGATCTTGCCCGAGGTGCGCCCCTGTTTGAAGCCCAGAAAGGCGCGGAACGGGGGTCCAGG
>Ga0182837_1135_pt1 | contig 12090 bp, 8 predicted proteins | sample Passage237B_FD_121822 | JGI IMG/M metagenome (GOLD analysis project Ga0182837, IMG submission 121822) | reverse complement strand
AGGGGGATGTGATGGGCCGGGGCCAAAAGAAAAAGGGGGACCAAAAGGCGGCGAAGAAAGGAAGCTCTGGGGGCGGTGGACCGTAGAAATCAGTTTGTCTTTGGTGTTCTCGAGCGCTTGGCGGCGGGGGAACAGCTGCGGGCGCACGGCTGGTCCGCTGAACGGCTGGTCCGCTGAACGGCTGGTCTGCCGGCATCCGCGAGGGACAACGGGCCGGGACCCCACGGCGGACGTGTTCGTGGGAGGGCGCTTCGGTGGCGCGCTCTTGCGCGATGAGATTAGACGCCGATGAAGAGGCGATGGGCGAAGTTCCGCTCGAGCCGGATGCGGAGCACTTTGTCCGCGGCGGTCTCGATGTCGTATTCGACGCGGCGGAACTCGAAGCGCTTCGACTCGGAGTCGAAGATGACGAAGCTGGCGCGGTTGTCGTAGTCGCGGGGCTGACCGACGGACCCGATGCTCACGATGTACTTGCGGTCGGGGCTCAGGGTGAAGTCGTTCGGCGCGAGCTCCTCGACGGTGTCGCGCGTGAGGGCAAAAACCTTACAGAGGTGCGAATGGCCGATCAGGGTGAGATGGCCGAGCTCGTTGTAAATCGAGAGACACTCCCGGGCCTGCTCGGGGGCGAAGATGTACTCGAACTCCTCCAGGCGGATCGGGCTGCCGTGGCAGAGGTGGAGCCCTTGGTCGTTCAGCTCGATCTTGTAGGGAAGGCTCTTCAGCCAGGCCATGTTGGTCGGCGAGATCATCGACGCATGAGTGTCGAGGGCGTTGCGCGCGGCCTCGTAGTAGTACGAGTAGTCCATGCGCCCGGCGACGGCGGCGTCGTGGTTGCCGAGAATGGTGTGTTTGGCGAGGCCGCGGATGATGTCACAGCACTCGTTCGGCGAGCCCCCGTAGCCGACCGTGTCCCCGAGACAGTAATAAACATCGATCGCCTCCCCGTCGAGGACCTGGAGGACGGCGCTCAGCGCCTCGTAGTTGGCGTGGATGTCGCTCAGGACTGCGATACGCATGAAGGGTCGGGCGGCGGCCGTACACTCCGGGCGCCAGCAAGGGGACGGACGGGTAGAGTGCGGCTCCTCCCCCGGAAGCGCAAGTTATGCTCGCTCAAACTCCAAAAAGCGCCATTTCGTGGCCAAGGAGAAAGGAGGTCGAGTCCCCCGGGCCCGGTCACGAGCGGCTCACGGGGGCGCGGACCGGAGCTTTCGCTATAAGGACGGCGTGACAGAGTCCCACCCTTTCGACGGCGTCCCCGAACAGATTGTCGACCTTTGCCAGTCGCTCACCGATTTTGTGGACCGCGCGATCGGCATTCGCCCCGACTACACGTCGGATACTCTGCCCATCGTCGATCACTACCTCGCGATCGCGCGGAGTCAGGTCGAAGCAAAACCCGCCATCCTCGATCTGACCGCCCAAGCGATCGGCGCGTACTTCGGTGAGGTTGTGCGACGGCACTTCACGGGCATGTGGAGCGTCCCCTCTCCGAACTTCCACGACTGGCAGCTCTATGGCCAGGCGGCCTACTTCGCGATCAACCCGATCGGCGTGGGTTACGATTTACTCACGCGCGGGAACCACGATGGGCCGTCCCCGGAGCTGAAGATGGCGAAGGAAGATCGTGAGCTCGTCGCGGCGCGCTTGGAATCGCTACCGCCGGAGCGTGAGGAGTCTTATTAGAACGCGCTTTGAGGCCTTAGAAATCGCGATCGAGTGCATCCGCGCTCAGGCCGAGGCCCGCGGGTACTCAGAGATGGTCTACGATCTCGAGGACTACTACTCGCTTTCGTCCGGTTTGCCCTTACCGAACGCGTAAGTCTCCGGCTGCGCCGAAAGACGCACCTCGAAGCCCGGCGCGAGCTGTCCCGTGTTTTCGGCGATGCCGAGCAGACCGAGCGCACGGTAACTGAAAGAACCACGACTCCTTCTCACGAAGCGCTCACCGGGGGCGAGGTACTTGAAAGGTCGGTCACCGATCACGAGCAGGAGCGGCAGGTCCCAGGCATTGTCGAAGGCGATGCGATCGGGGGACTTGCCGTCGTCGGGACTGAAGCCGAGCTCTTTCTCGAGCCCCTGTTCTGCCGCGAAGGTGAAGGGACCAAAGCCCCCGGGCGGATATTCGCCGGGTTTCCAGATCGGGAGCTCAGGGGGTAAGAGCATGCGCTTCTCGGCGAGATCGGAGCGCGAGCTGTAGTGTTCGAGGGAGAGCGCAACCCGAGAGCCCTGAGCGAAGCGGAACCAGCCGGCGCTCGGGAGCGGCGCTTTCAGGCAGAGGTCGCTCACACGGGCGCGCACGAGCTCCGCCATGAAGCGGCAGACGAGCTCGCCGGAAGGCTCACCGGCGCCCGGAGCGGGGCGCGGCTCGAGGTGGAGCTGTCCGACGGGGGTCGTGAGCTCACCCTTGCGCTTGCTCGTTGACTTGGGCGTGATTTCGCTGCCCTCGGGCACCGCGAAGCGCGGCATCACATCGACGCGACGCTCGACGAGGAGCGTGAGAAGGCCACCCACGGGGACCACGCGATAGCTGCGGTCGTCGGGCCAAACGAGGATGTGTCCGAGCCGATCGCTCCGAGCGCGCAGCTCCGTTCCTTCGGGGAGCAGCCAGCCGCCCTTCGGAAACTTCACGCGCATGCGCTCGAGTCCGCTCGGAAAGCTCAAGACCTCAAAGTCGAGGGTGAGGTCGAGTTTTTCATGTTCACCGGACGGCAGACGCGCCGTGATCGGCCAGTTCTGAGGAGAGAAGCGGAGAGTGAAGGAGACGCCCGAGCTCGGGAGCGCGACGATCGGGGTCGTCGTGTCGAGGGGCAGCGCCTCGTCGGGGGGTAGGGGAACCGCGGGAATGGGCCCTTCGTCTTCGTCCTTGTCGGGGCGACTCTTCCCGGTGAGTGGAGCGGGCAGGAGCGCGGCGTTCGGGCTCGGCTCGGGAGACTCGGGCGGCCTCGGATCGTCGTCGCAGCCGAGACCACTGAGGATTGCCGTGAGCAGGAGCGCGCGCCGCATCTCGGCCCAGGGTCTTAGCGCAAACGGGCCCAGAGCGCCTCGCCTGCGAGGAGGGAGCAGAGAATGCGCGTGAGGCAGCGGACGAGCCCCTCGGGGATGAGAGCGAAGCTGTGAGAGTGCGCGGGAGAGAGCGGGCGCGCTTCTGAGGAGGCGGGTCAGGGAACGGGCGCGCCTTTGAGGACGCGCGTCAAGAGCAGGGCCGTCTCGCCGTTGTCGTAATAGCGAGGGCGACTGCCGACCTGCTCAAAGCCGGCGGCGAGGTAGAGGGCAAGGGCCCCGTGATTGCCCTCACGGAGCTCGAGAGTGATCGAGGTGGCTCCTTCGGCGCGAGCGGAGAGCTCGGCGGCGCTGAGCAGACGACGCCCGTGACCTCTCCGCCTTTCGGAGGCGCGCACCGAGAGGTCCTGGATCTGAAGCTCATCGGCGACGAGCCACGCCGTAAGGAAGCCGATCTCCGGATCGATGACCCAGGCTCGAGCCTGAGGCCTTTCGAGCTCGGCGGTGAGCTCAACGGAGAGACCCTCCGCGCGAGCGAGAGCATCGACCCAGGGCGCGTCGGCGGGGGTGGCCGGGCGCACCTTGGTCATTTTCTCTTCACGATGCGGGCGTTCATGAGCCGGTACAAGATCTTACAGGACTCGAAGGAGCCAAACTCGAGACTATCGATCACCTCACCGATGGTGCGGACCCCGTCGAGAGCGGCCAAGACGTTTCGCTCGTGGCCTTCGAGATCGGAGGGACCGAGTTTTTCGAGAGCGAGCGGATCGACCGCAAGCACATCGTCGAAGTCGAAAGTGCCTTCGATCAAGCGCCACTCGTCGACGCGACGGAAGCCTTCCATGACCAGGCCCGCGCTCGGGAGCCCGAGGCGCGCCCGTTCGGCGAGCGGATCACTCAACGGCGCGACGAAGCGGAAGCGGCCTTCGGTCCAGCGGACCACTTCGTAGACGAGCTCGGAAGTTTGGGCGATGAGCGCAGCGCGCAGATCGGCCTCGCTGATCAGCTCGAGGGCGACCAGGTGCTCTCCGATCAGCTCGCCTTTCTCGCGAGCGCTCACGACCGCGCGTTCGAGGTCCGGACGCGAAACAACTCCTGCCTTGAGGAGATAGCGCCCGAGCAGGAACTCTTCGGGGAGCCCAGCGTAGGTGGCCAAATCGAGGGCCCCACCGTGCATAAAGAAGGTCACGCGGGAGCGGCTCCGCGAGACGGTGAGCGCGCCGGTTTTTCTCTGCAGATCGAGCAGCTGGAGAACGTCTGCGAAGGAGACGCTCTCGAGGGCGCCGGTGAGGAGCTCGTGGCGACGCGACTGCGCGAAATCGGTGTCTTCGAGCAGCGTGAGGAGCTCGGCGCCCGCTTCGGGCGTGAGCGACTGGGTGAAGACTTGGGTCAGCGCGTTTGGATCGACGTTTCCCAACTCTCGGGAGAGTCCAGGCAAGAAGATCTTCGTCAGGTGTTCGGCGACGCGAGCGGAGGAAACACTCGCGTTCGGGTCGGAGCTCATGCTCTCGGGAGCTGAGGCGAACTCCTCGATGCGCTCCGGTCCTTCGAGGCCCGCGTCCCGGCGTTCCTTCTTCTCGATCGCGCTCTGGACCACTGCCAGCAGACCACGCGCGTCGAAGGGTTTTGTGATCGCGTCGAGGGCGCCGGTCTGCTGAACGAACTTGCCTCGGATGCGATCGCTCTTCGCGCTCATCAAGACGACGGGCAAATCTTTGAGTCGCTCGTCCTTTCGGAGCGACATACAGAACTGATACCCGTTCATGCGGGGCATCACGAAGTCCACGAGAGCGAGCTCGACGGGGGCCTCTGCGAGCTTCTCGAGCGCATCGACGCCATCCTCGGCGAGTACCGGCTCGTAGCCATTTCGTTCGAGGATCGCGCGGACGATGTTGCGGATGGTCAGGCTGTCATCGACAACCAAAATACGGGCTCCCATGAGCGCTGGGCATCGTCCAACGATTCCGCCATCAAGTCGACAGGATGAGCCCGGGAGGCGGGGGGAGAGGAAGCGCTCGACTGGCTCCCGAAGGCGGGGCGCAGAGTTACCGTGGGAGGGTGACATTGTCCCCATCTTTCATTTTCTAGGGCTGGCGCTTTTGTTCTAGCGGTGGGCGTTTTTGTTCTGGCGGGCGGCCGCTTTCGTGCGGCCGCCGCTGTTTCTGGGGCGCGGCCGTTCTCCCTGGGCCGCGGCCGCTTCACGGTGCGGCCGCTTCTCCCTGGGGCACGCGGCCGTTCTCCCTGGGGCACGCGGCCGTTCTCCCTGGGGCGCGCGGCCGGTCCCACGATCACGGAGCGCTCCATCTTCGTTGGGGGCGAGAGATCCGGTACCCTCTCGCTTGCGATGTTAGAATCTTCAGAACGCGTGCCCGTCTCTCTCCGGACAAGCAGAGGACCGAGAGCGCTCGCGGGCTTGGCGTTTGGTCTCTCTTTAGTCGCTCTCGGCTGCGGAAAAGGTTCCGCCTCTGAGGAGACGAAGATTCCGAGCGCTGGGGACAGCTATGCGCAGAGCGAAGCTCGGCCGGTCGCCGAGGCGCCGCGTCCAGAAGCAGAAGACGGCCCGCGTCCGGCTCCCCAGCCCGTGCGCCCCCCGCCTGCGCCGGGAGCGAGCGCGAGTGCTCCAGGAGCGGACCTCGGTCCTCCGCCGAAGAGTCACGATCTCGTCTACCATGTGAGCCCTGAAGGGATTTGGGTGGAGATCTTGAAGGCGAGGTTTCGCCCCACAGCGAAGGTCCTCAAGGTCCCCGGCGGGCGCGTCGTCGAGGTCGAGCTCGAGGTCGAGAGTCCTGAACCCTACGTGCTCATCGCCGGAGAAAACGGGCCGATGGCGCTTTCGGGTCGGGTGCGCCGGCCGGAGGAAGAGCTGCGCGTCGATGAGCGCGGTGACAGCAAGGTGATCACGCTCACGCCCCACAAGACCGAGATCTACAAGCGCCGTTTCCCCGCCGGTTCGATCAAGCCGCTTCGCCCCGGAGACCAGCTCGAGATCCGCATCGGGCTCTGGGGATTCGGGGAAGACCCTGACGAGACCCTGCCGGTGCGTCGGCTGTTTGTCGTGAAGATGGCTCCCGATAAAACGGGTGATCATCTCGAGGTGATGCTGCCGGAGGGCGTCTCGGAATAAGGTGCGCTAGACCTCCGCCCGCGATGGTCGGCGCGAGCTATTTGCTAGGAGGCATCTCGATCCCTGAGTCGGAGATTGAGCTCAGCGCAGTGCGCTCGAGCGGTCCCGGCGGCCAGAACGTCAACAAGGTCTCGACGAAGGTTGTCCTGCGCTTTGCGTTCGAGACGAGTCAGGCTCTGACCGTGGGCCAGAAGAACCGGCTCCGGGAGAAGTTCTCCGGCTATGTGACGAAGAGCGGAGAGCTCGTGCTCTCAGCGGACGAGACGCGCTCTCAGGAAATGAATCGCGAGCGCGTCCTCGTGCGGCTGGGCGCCCTCCTCGCCGAGATCCGTTTTCCTCCTCGCCGGCGCGTAGAGACGAAGCCGACGCGCGCCTCTCGAGAGAGACGCCTCGCGGCCAAAGATCGGCGAAGCGAGATCAAGAAGATGCGGCGCGCGCCGACCGACTGATCGGACGCGCCGCAATCGTTTCGCCGCCGCGCTCGCCCGCCGCGCTCGCCCGAACGCGCCCGCCGCGCGCCCGAACGCGCCCGCCCCACTCCCGAACGCGCCCGCCGCTCGCCCGAACGCGCCCGCCCCGCTCCCGGTCGTGCCCGCTCCCGCTCGGGAACGCGCGCGCTCCCGAGCGTACCCGGTGCCCGCCCCCGATCAGATGAGACCCATGCGGCGACGCGCGTCACTGGCGCGGGCGCTCACCCAGTCGGCGAGAAGGTCCCGAGTGACAGCTTCGACATCGGAGCTCGCTACGCGGAGGGCTGCTCCGCCGCTCTGGTGGAGCAACTCAATCGGCGAGAGATCGTCGGCGAGCAGGAGCGCCGCCAGGCGCGCGCTGCGCCTCACCGACCGCAGCAGGAGCCGCGCGTCCGGACCCGGCTCGCGCAAGAAGGAGCGCACCCGATCCTCGAAGCGTCCTTTGGAGAGCCAAGAGGGAGCTTTTTTCACGCGCCGCGTGAGTTCGTCGAGCTCCGGTCCTGGAGTGACGCCCGGCAGGAGATAGGACGGATCGAGCTGGCGCGCCGCAGCGACCAAGGTCCGGAGCACTTCGTCCTCCGAGAGCGCAAAGGCGAGCGGGATGCCGAGAGAGACGCCAGCGACGAGCTCTCCGAGCAAAAACACCTGATCGGCGTCGCGGAGGTTCAATAGTCCCATCGGAACGATGATGCCGAGAGGATCGGTCAGTACCAGGCGCGGCGTGATCGAGTTGCTCTGTTCGGGGTAGAGGTCGAGCTCGGTCAAACCAAACGCGCGCATCACCTTGTCGAGAGGCGCTCGCAGGGGATGACCCGTCTTCGGTCCGATGCGGTCGCGGCTCGAGAGACCGGCGGCCTCGAGTCCGCCGCGGAACACCTTCGGGCCGAGTCCGGAGAGCTGATTGAGGAGCCAGAGGGCTTCGCCGCCCTGCTCGACAATCGGATCCATGACCGTGGTGAGAGCATCGCGAGCGGAGCCCGGCGCGACGAGCGCGGGGCGGGCAATACGCCGGGACCACTCGGCCATGTCTGCCTCACTTGCGGCTCCGAGGAGAGCGAGCGGGCCTTGGGTGAGGACACTCTCGGAGGAGCGACCGGTCTCCAAAAAGAGCCTCCGCAAAAGGAGCCAGCTCTCTTTGCGCAAGCTGTCCGTTTGGACGAGTTCTTGGCAGCGGAGCGTCGCGCTCGGGAGGTTGTGAGCTCGTTCAGATGTCGTCACGAGGGCCTCTCGGGCGAGGACGTGTCCTCGATCGAGGGCGAGACACTCTTCGAAGGACCGCTCCGCGCTCACGAGGTCGCCGACGCGGTCGAGCCAAATCAAGCCAGCCTGGTAGGCGCTCTCCGCCCGGTCTTTGGGTGCGAACTGGGGGGAACGAGCGTGCGCCGAGAGAGCGCTCGCCATACGCCGGAGTTCCCCTTCGTCGCGGCTGGTGATGAGGCCATAGAGATCGCCGAGAGGACCTTCGGGGCTCGCGCCTGCGAGGGCGAGCGCCGACAAGAACACGTCGCGCGCTTCGGCGGGGCGACCTCGGTCGCGCTCGAGGCGACCGAACTGCGTGAGCGCCACCACACGCTCGTTGCCTTCTGCGATTTCGACCCATTTCTGCGCCGTATCGTAGGCCCCGGGATCGCGACTCTCGATCTGGAGCGCCAGCAGGCGCTGCAGCGCTCCGCGATGGTGCGGGTCGCGCTTGAGGACGGCGTCGAGCAGTCTGCGTGCGTCCGCCTTTCTTCCGAGGTGTTCGAGGTAAAGTCCAGCGAGCTCGACCTCGAGGCGGATGCGATCTTCGCGATCGGTGGTGAGCGCGATGGCCCGCTCGAGCTTTTGAGCGGCGGGCGCAAACTGACGATCGCGCAGGTAGAGCTCACCGAGCGCAATGACTCCGCCCAGATGATCGGGCATGAGCTTCTCGATGCGAGTGAGCGCCGCGATGGCTGCACCGCGGTTTTGGTGATGTTCCTCGTAGACGCGAGCGACGGTCATCCAGTGGGAGACAATCGCCTCGGGGTCCGTCGCCGCCTGAGCCGCGGCGGAGAGGCTCGTGACGAGGCGTCCCGGATCGCCGATGCGCGCGAGGAAATAGCCGAGATGATCCGCCGCGTCCCGATCGTTCGGGTTCTGTTCGAGGGCGCGCTCGAGCAACGCGACGCTTTGGGTGACCTGGCCGCGCTCCTCGAGCGCCTTCGCCGCTCGCACGAGCAGCCAGGAGGCGCGCTTCTTGTCACCGGTGACCCGGGCTTCGAGGTCGGCTGCCTCGGTGAGGAGACCGGCGTCGCCGAGTCTTTCCGCGACGCGACCGTAACCGCGCGCCGCACCGAAGCTCTCCGGATCGAGCTCGAGAGCGGAGCGGAAGGCGGCGAGCGCTTGAGCCGGATCGTGGTGTTCGAGGAACTCGCCGAGCCGGACTCGATGTTGTGCGGCTGCGAGAGGCTGACCGCTGCCGTCAGCGAGAACCGAGTCCGCCTGAGCCAGGGCTGACAGGTCGCGATCGAGCAGAGCCGCGCGCTCCTTGTGGAGGAGCCCTGAGCGATCGGCGGGCTGACGATCGAGCAGAGCGCTCACGTAGTGCATCTTCTGCTCCTCGGGGGCGAGGCGCAGGAGCTCACGGAGCGCGCCGACTTGTTCAGCAGGCCCGAACTGAGCGATCTGTTCGTGGAGGACGCGGCGCAAAGAGTCCGTCTGACCGAGCTCGGCGTAGGCCTCTTCGAGCATCAAGAGAGCGAGCGGATGACGCGGGAAGCGCTCGAGCAGCTGTTCGACGGGTTCGACGGCCTTCGAAGCGTCCCCGAGCTCGTCACACAAGACCTCACCGGCCATCAGCGACTCCCAGAGGGTGATGCGCGGCTCGACGGTCAGTTTCGCGTCGCGCGCGAGCCCTTCCGCGAACTCCTTGAGCTTGCCGAGTTTGGCGAGCAGCCGAAGCTCACCGTCGACCGCCGTGCGCAAGGTGGGCTTGAGGCGAGCTGCTTCTGTGTAAGAAGCGAGCGCTTCCTCGGGGCGATTGAGGACATTTTCGTAGAGTCGACCGAGCCGCGAGAGGAGGCTCGCCTTGAGGTCCGGTTCGGTGACGCGCGCGGCGTCGTCTGCGAGGTGTTTCGCGAGATCTTCGAACTGTCCGGTGCGCGACAAGAGCTCGGCGAGCCGCTCGCGGGCCGCGAAATGATTCCGATCGGCGGCGACGGCGCGCTTGAGGTGCGCGACGGCGCGATCGAGCGAGCCGACCTGAGTTTCGAAGACGTCCGCGATCTCGAACAGGATCTGAGCCTTGATGGCGCTATCCGTGACGAGCTCGACCTCGCGCCTGCGCGCTTCGAGCATCTCCTCCGTTCGCCCGCCCGCCTCGAACACCCGCACGAGACCTGAGATGGCCGGACGCGATCTCGAGTCGACCGCGAGCACGCGCTCGTAGAGGACTTGAGCCTGACCGAGGTCGCCGAGTTTGTCCCGCGCCGTGTCAGCGGCGCGCAGGAGCAGGGCTGTCTTCTGGGCGAGCTCGCCCGACTGCTCTGCCTCCGTTTGGAGCAGCAGAATGAGCGCGGGGTAGTCGCCTGCTCGCTCGGCCGCCGTCTGGGCTCCGAAGAGAGCTCCGGAGTTCGTCGGCGCGTCGGACAAGATGCGCTTGTAGGTGAGCAGGGCCTTCTGATGTTCGCCGAGCCAATCTTCGTAGAGCGAGGCGATCTTGAAGAGATAGCGGTGGCGGATGCCCTGGTCGCTCGTCTGTTCGGCGGCGCGCTCGTAGAGCTCGATGAGCTCAGGTGTCATGCGCGCGTCGGCGTAGAGCCGCGCGAGGGCGCGTTCGCTCGGGGCGTAGCCCGGAAGAACCGCGAGAGCGCGCGCGTGGTAGGTGCGCGCTTCTTGAGCGGAGCCGAGGCGCGTCTCGTAGATCTCGGCGACTTCGTGGAGGAGCGCGGCGCGCCGCGCCGGATCCGTCGAGACGTTCTCTTCGCCGAGCAAGACTTCGACGAGGGGGCCATAAGCGCCGACCTGCTTGTAGAGACGAACGAGCGGAAGATTGGCTGCAGCGCTCTCGGGCTGCGCGCTGCGAGCGCGTTCGTACCAGGTGACGGCGAGGCGCTGATCTTTGAGCTCTTGTTCGACGAGCCGCGCGGCGCGGAGCCGAACCGCGCACTGCTCCCTCGGATCCGTAAGAAGAGCGTCGAGACGCTCGAGCGCCGAAAGAGCCTCAGTGACGCGGCCGGCGCGGAGATACTGGTCGGCGAGCCGGCGCAAGAGCTCCCGATCACCGGGCGCGACCTGGATCGCGAGCTCGAGGCTCTGCAGCGCGGCCTCCGGATCGCCGAGGTCGTCTCCTTCGATCGACGCGCGCCACTCGAGAGCGGCGGCGCGCGCCGCAGGATCGCCAATCAGGCCTGTCTTGCGCGACAGGGTCTGAGCAAGGGCCGCGGGGTGGTCTTCGATCGCGTGGAGCCGCTCGAGGTGCGCGAGAGCGGCGGAGGCGTCGGGCGCTGCTTGGAAGGAGAGCTCGTAGAGCTCGGCAGCGAGGCTTCGGTTCTGTCGCTTCACCTCAGCGAGGCGAGCGCGGCGCGCGAGCCGAGCGGCGCGCAGGAACGGATCTGCTCCGGCGAGCTCGACCTGACTCGAGAGGAGCCCATCGAGCTCTTCCCAGGCCTTTTCAGAGCGCAAACGGCGCGCGAGAGCGCGCAGGACTCCGGCGTCGTGCGGCGCGAGCTCGCTTGCGAGCTCGTAGGCGCGGCGCGCCTCCTCGGCCCTGCCCATCCGATCCTCGAGCAGCTGACCCTTTTCGAGGAGCTTCGCGGCGCGCTCGGCCGGGAGCCTCGTATTTTTGATGGCGCTTTCGAGGTAGCGAAGGGTGAGAGCGGGATCGCCCCCGAGTGAGGCCACGCGGACGAGTGCCTCGATGACTCCGTCGTGGGCTGGAATGAGCTCGAAGGCTTTTTGATAGTGAGAGCGCGCGCCGACAAAATCGAAGAGCGGAACCTCGAGGAGCCGGCCCCACTCAAAGTGCAGTCGCCCGAGCCGCAAAGGATCTTTCTCCACGGCGACCTGGGCTTCGATGTGCGTGAGGAGATCGCGAGCGGCCGCCTCGGCTCGTTCGAGCTCTGGAGCTCTCGGGTGCGTCGAGACGCGGGCCTTCGGCGGCGGCGGGGCATCGAGAGTGGCGCCTCGGGGCGCGGGAGGCGGAACCGGAATCGGGTTCTGGACGGCGGTGATGAGGTCGATGTCGGTGACTGAGGGCGTCGCGCCGGGAGCGACTCCTCCCGAGTCGAGGGCGGCGGCGGGCCGCGCGAGGGGCTCCGGTCGCGCGACGTTCTGTACCTCGGGCAGTGGAGGCGGAGCGGGACGTGCGAGAGGCTGCGCTTCGGCGGGGGGCGGAGTCGCCGAGTGCAGGAACTCCTGCACGTCAGCCGGAGAGGGCGTGGGCGCTGAGGGGCGCACGAAGGCCTGCACACCTTCGGGCGGTGGTGTGGGCGCTGAAGGGCGGACGAAGGCCGAGCCGCTCTTGGACGGAGGGGG
>Ga0182837_1085_pt1 | contig 12162 bp, 7 predicted proteins | sample Passage237B_FD_121822 | JGI IMG/M metagenome (GOLD analysis project Ga0182837, IMG submission 121822) | reverse complement strand
GCACGCGCGCAGGGCGAAGCGCTGAGCAGCGGCGAGCTCGTCAGTCCATTCTTTGGATTTTCGGGTGGAGCCGAGGGGGATCGAACCCCTGACCTCCGCATTGCGAACGCGGCGCTCTCCCAGCTGAGCTACGACCCCGAGAGGCGCCGGAGGGTAATGGGTCGGCAGGGCCTGTCAACCAGGGGCAGCGCGATCGAGCTCGCGACTTTTCAGCCAAAGTGTGCTTTGAAATGGCCTCTTCTCGGAAAGTTGCAGGGGAAAACGGCGAGCGCGGGTTGACCGAGAGGCTTGGGTGATTATGTTGCCGCAAGGATTGGCCGACCGGAATAAGTAGCAGAAATTGCTGCTCTTTCTTCCCCCATCGCCGGTCCGTGAAGGTCATCTAAGGGGAGGCCGACTACGCCTCACTCGCGCAAAAAAATCGTCCCGTAGTCTGGCGGGTCCAGTTCCAGACAAGAAAAGAGCAGCATCATGGCAAAGATCATCGGAATCGATCTCGGCACCACCAACAGCGTCGTCGCTGTGATGGAAGGCAAGGAAGCGAAAGTTATCGTCAACGAGGAAGGCTCGCGAACGACGCCGTCCGTCGTGGCTATCGACGACAAGGGAGAGGTCCTCGTCGGAACTGTCGCGAAGCGCCAGGCAGTGACGAACCCCGAAAACACCATCTACTCGTCGAAGCGGTTCATCGGACATCGCTACGACGAGGTGAAGAATGAGGTCTCGCGGGTCCCCTACAAGCTGGTGGAAGGGCCGAGCGGCGACGCTTGGATCGAGGTGCGCGGCAAGAAGATGGCCCCGCCGGAGATCAGCGCCAAGGTTCTCATGAAGCTCAAGAAGGCCGCAGAGGACTACCTCGGCGAGCCTGTCACCGAAGCGGTCATTACGGTTCCCGCTTACTTCAATGACGCTCAGCGTCAGGCGACCAAGGACGCGGGTAAGATCGCTGGCCTCGACGTCAAGCGCATCATCAACGAGCCGACCGCTGCGGCGCTCGCATACGGTCTCGACAAGAAGGAAAACGAGCTCATCGCCGTCTACGACTTCGGTGGCGGTACCTTCGATATCTCGATCCTCGAGGTCGGCGACAACGTGGTCCAGGTGATCGCGACGAACGGCGACACGCACCTCGGTGGTGACGACGTCGACGACGCGATTATGCAGTGGCTGATCGAGGAGTTTAAGCGCGACACGGCCATCGACGTGTCCAAAGACAAGATGGTCATCCAGCGCCTCAAGGACGCGGCGGAGCAGGCGAAGATTGAGCTCTCCTCGCGCCAGGATGCCTCGATCAACCTGCCGTTCCTCACCGCGGACGCGACGGGCCCGAAGCACCTCACGAAGACCCTCTCGCGCTCCAAGCTCGAGCAGATGATCCGCCCGCTCATCGAGCGGACCATCGAGCCGGTCAAGAAGGCCCTCGCCGACGCCAAGAAGAGCGCCAAGGATATCGACGAGGTCGTTCTCGTCGGTGGTTCGACGCGTATCCCGCTCGTCCAGGACACGGTGAAGAACTTCTTCGGCAAGGAGCCCCATAAGGGCGTGAACCCGGATGAGGTCGTCGCTATCGGTGCGGCGGTCCAGGGTGGCGTGCTCAGCGGCGACGTCCGTGACGTGGTTCTCCTCGACGTCACTCCGCTCTCGCTCGGTGTCGAGACGCTCGGCGGCGTGATGACGGTCATGATCCCGCGCAACACGACGATCCCGACCCAGAAGAAGGAGGTCTACTCGACCGCTGCGGACAACCAGACCTCCGTCGAGGTCCACGTGCTGCAGGGTGAGCGCGCCGAGGCTCGCTACAACCGCACTCTCGGTAAGTTCCAGCTCGAAGGTCTCCCGCCCGCTCCTCGCGGCGTGCCCAAGGTCGAGGTCACCTTCGACATTGACGCCAACGGCATCCTGAACGTCACCGCCAAGGACATGGCGACCGGCAAGGATCAGAAGATCACCATCACCGCCTCCAGCGGTATCAGCGAGGCGGACATCGAGCGCATGGTCAAGGAAGCCCAGGCGCACGAGGCCGAGGACAAGAAGCGGCGCGAGGAGGTCGAGCGGCGCAACAAGCTCGACAACCTCTGTTACAGCATCGAGAAGCAGCTCGCCGAGAACAAGAGCAAGCTCGACGCGGCTGACGTCTCCGCTCTCGAGGACCTCATCAAGGAAGGCCGCGAGGCCATCGAGCGGCAGGACAACGAGAAGATCGAGAGTGTCTCGACTCGCCTCGAGCAGAAGGCTCACGAGCTCGCCTCCAAGCTCTACGCCGCGGGTGCTCCGGCGGACGCTGGGGCCGGTGCAGCACCAGCAGACGGAGCCGGCGCCAAGAGCGACGTGATCGACGCCGAGTTCGAAGAGTCGAACTAAGCTTCCTAGCAGCAGAAGCCTCTCATGAGGCGGACGAGCGGCTCTCCTTGTGAGGCCGCTCGTTTCTTTTGTATGGTGCTCTTCACTATGAAGTGGAGAGGCTTTCCGCGTGTCGTCTACCTGGGGCTCGCGCTTTCGGGGCTTTGGGGTTGCGCGCCATCTGCGGCGAAGTCTCCGAGCGGTGGCACGGACACTGACGGCCAGGCGAAACCAGCGAGCGAGGAGAAGGTCCCGCTCCCGCCCCTCGAGCCGGCTCCCGCTCCAGCTGGCGTTTTCTTCCGAGCCCGACTCTCTACTCCTGAGCTGGCTGTCGATCGGGCGCTGGCGGCGGCGGGCTTGCCCCTCCGCACCAAGGATCTGCTGAGCGAAGCGGACGACGGATTCCTCCTGCTTCCCCTCGCGGAGCTGGATCTCGGCGGGTCGATCGAGTCGATCGTGATGCTGAACCCGGTGCCGGAGCGCTACCCGTGGGCTGTCGCCTCCGCCAGCGTGAAGTCCCTGGAGAGCTCCCTGCGCGCCCTCAAACGAGCCCGCGTGGACGCCATGGAGGGGCCCGGCGGCGTCTACTATTTTGCTGATGCCACGAGCCAATGTGCCCTCGGGCGTTCGATTGGACCCGAGGCGGGGCGTGTGGTGTGCGCGGCGAGTTCGGAGGCCCTTTCGGCGCTCCTTCCTTATGCGCTCCGGGGCCTGCCCCGGGAAGCGCTGGGTGGCCCGACGGGCTGGTTTGAGCTCGACGTGGCGCCGCTCCGCGAAGCCTACGGACAGCGCGCCAAGGGGCTCCGACTGCTCGCGTCCGTTGGCGCTCGTCAGCTCCACATCGACCATCCGCGCTTCGACCGCGCTCTCACGGAGGCGGCGATTGCCCTTTCGGATGAGCTCGGTGAGCTGGTCGGCGACGGCGACAAGGTGCGCGGAGAGTTTCTTCAGACTGAGCGCGGCGACATGCAAATGCGCCTCGGGCTTCGCTTCCGCTCGATGACCTCTTGGGTTTCAGGGCTCGTGGCGGACTGGTCCGGGAGCATGGGTCCTGCTCCGAGCGCTTTGACCGACCTCCCGGATACTGTGTCGGCGGCGGGCGCGGGGGTCGCTTTGCCCTCTTCGCGCAAAGTGAAGATGAGGGACATTTTGACGGACCTCGGCGCGGGTTACCTCGAGGCGAAGAAGGCGAAGGCGAGCGACGTCAAAGACGCCGAACGAGTGCTTCGTGAGCTCTTTTTGAGAGAAGGAGCGTTTGTGCAGGCGACAGGGCCCCTCGAAGGGGCCGAACCCGATCCTTGGACGGTCTACGGGACCTCTCGCTCGAAGCAGGACATCACCGCGTTCCTCGATGCGCTCGGGCGCTTGGCTACTTCGAACATCTTGGAAAAGAGCTCCACCGAGCTCGCTGACCTCTTCGAGCTCCAGCGGACCACGGAGCGTCCTTCCGGCGCTCCCCAGGCGGTCGTCTACCGCTACAAGATCGGAAAGTCCCTGAGCAAGTTGCTCATGGCGCGTCCCGACGTTTTTGACCTCTCGAAAGACCAAGAGCGCTTCGCTCCGGAAGGGCGCGTCGCGGTCCACACGGTCGGGAACATGACCTATCTGGTTCAGGCTCGGACTCTCGCTTCCGTCGGCTCCGGTCTCGCCGCGCTCCAGAATCCGAAGGGGCGTCTCGGCGCGAAAGCGGACCTCGCCGCGCACCTCAAGACGCCCGCGGTCTTGCGCGGTTTCTCGCGGATCGAAGGGGTCGTCGTGCCCTTCCTGCCCTGGATGCCCGAAACGATGCGCCAGAAGCTCGTCGAGCTGGTTCGGGCCACGCCCAACGGCGGTGACGTTCCGATGACCTATACGGTGACCGCAGAGCGGCGCGGGGAAGGCTCGGAGCTCCAGGTGAACTACGACATTCCCGCCGCCTTCACCGGGGATGTCGCCGCGCTCATTGCCCTCGCTCTCACCGACGCCAAGTGAGAGGCGGGGCGGCCGCCGACTGAACCTCGACCGGCCGAGAACTTGGCCGTTCGGGTCCGGCTCCGGTAGGCGGAGACGGTGAGCTTCCTCCGAGGACGAGTCTTTATCCTGCGGGCGTGGGCGCTCACTCTGTGCCTGTTTGTTCTCCCCGCGCCCAGTTTCGCCTGGCAGGAGACGACTGTGCTCGCCCACCGCATGCGCGTGCGCGTCGATGGGGGGCTCGAAGGAACGGTCAGCCACGAGCTCCTGGTGAAGATCCGGGGAGGCCCGGTGAAGTCCCTGCCGCTCGTGGGGGTCGACCCGGACGCGGAGATTCTACCGGACGCGACCGTGCGCATGGCGCAGAACACCTGGAACCAATGGCCGCTCTCGGCCACGGCGCGTCCCGACGGTTCCCTCGACTTGCACATCGGCGCTCCCAAGGGCCTGCGCGGCGGCACCTATCTCTTCACCCTCAGCTATCGGACGAGCTTCGACGATCCTTCTCGGGTCTCGGTGAAGGGGGACAAAGCCATTTTGCGCTGGGTCGGGCCGAGGCTCGACACCGGTATCGACACGGTCCGGCTCACCTTCGACCTGCCGAAAGGCGAAGAAGCCCCTGTCCTCTCGGATCAACACGAGGAGTTCGGCGCTGTGGCCATTCTGGAGCAGGTGCGCCGGGGGGACCGAGACGAAGTCGATCTCGTCCGAGCCCATGTCGCGAAAGGCGAACCGACGGTCTGGGAAATTGAGGTCAGCCGCGAGGCGCTCGGTCTCGCGAAAGAGGGAGAACTCCCGCGCGCCCTGGCTCCGAAGGCTGCTCCTGTCGTTCAGCGGGCCCGTCAGCCCATCGAGCTCTGGGTCGGTCTCGGTCTCGGTCTCTTGCTCGCGGCGTTGTCCTTTGGGAAGGCGCGAGACCTGAAGAAGCGTGCGTCGGCCCTCGGCGCGATCGCGCGCCCGCTGATTCCGGTGCCGATCTGGCTGCGAGCGATCGGCGCGGGGGCTTGTTTTGGGGCGGCGGGTTATGCGGCGGGAACCGAAGAGCCGGCGCTCGGGGCGCTGCTCTTGCTCGGAGCCGTTCTGTCGGGCGCCTACTTGGCGCCTGTCCGCGCTACGGCGCCCCGTGGACCTGGTCATTGGCGCCTCGTTCCGAATGAGGCATTGGAACACCTCAAGCCTCGGGAGCGGGGCTGGTTCGATGTGAGTTCTTGGCGAGGCAGCCTCGTCTTCTGTGTGGTCGTCGGAGGGCTCGCCTTCGGGGCCTACCGCGTGCTGCCGATGTCTCCTTACCGAGCTCTGCTCTTGCTGACCGGGGCTCTGCCTTTCGTTCCGCTGTTTTTGACGGGGCGTCTGAGTGACTTCCCCGTGTCCCCGCTCACAGAAGGGCGCGCTTGGCTGCGTTACCTGAAGAAGGCCCTCGCGCCCAAGGGTCTGAAGTTGAGCCTCTGGGGCCGTTATCCTCCGGACACCGTCGATTTCATCGATGCCCCCCTCGACGAAGCCCGCCTGCGCATCGAGCTCAAGGAGCGCGTCCAGGGCCTGAAGGCCTTCGAGGTGGCTTTTGAAGAGGGGGCTGGGCGCTTTGTTCAGCCATGTCTGTTGCTCCGCGTCTTGGATGACTCGGAGGCGCGGGCTCGGCTCGCTTCTTTGAACGGATTCATTCGCGGGCGTGACGTGAGTGAGCGGGTTGTGATTGTGCGGCCGCCCTTGCCCACGCCGAAGGAGCTCTTGGCGCTCATTGTTGAGGTCACGGACCTCCTCACGAAAAAGGCACCGAGCGACGAAATATCCCAGGTTTCTCAGATCGACGCTCAGAAGAGCCCGAGCGACGAGGTATCGAAGGTCGGGCCCATCAAGGCGCGCAGATCGTCGGGCAGAGCCGAGCGCACGCGGAAGACCGGCACCTCCGCGGACGCGAGATAATAGGCGTGCAGCGCATGCCGGGGTGAGCTCTCGAGATCGCTCGAGCCGTAGAGCTCATCTCCCACCAAGGGAAATCCGAGCGCGGCCAAATGGGCGCGGATTTGATGCCGATAGGCGCGACCGGCGCGCACTTCGAGCAAAGCCCGCTCGCCGCTCTCCGCGAGGAGCGTCGCCTGAGTCCTATAGCGTGAACCGTCCTTGAGGCGGACGCGGCGAGCCTTGTCCGGATCGGGTTCCAGATCGCTCTCGATCTCGAGCACCGAGCCAAGCTCCACGCCACTTTGCTTCCTGAGGCTCACGATCGCGAGGTACTTCTTCTCGAGAGCTCCGCTCTGGAGCGAACCTGTCAGGAGCGAAAAGCCTTCTCTTGTGCGAGCGGCGGCGAGCAAACCTGACGTCCAGGTGTCGAGCCGATGGACGAGCCCCGGCTCCATCGGTCCGTGACCCACCTCTGCCATCTCGGGGTATAAGGCGAGGAGCCCCGCCGCGAGATTCCCCCTGGGTTGACCTCGGACCGCCCCGCTCGGGAGTCCCGCCGGCTTTTCACAGACAATCGCTAGCTCGGATTCAAAAAGGATCGCAGGAGCGACCTCCGGATCCGGCTCGGCGCGGCTCGGCCCCGTCCAATGGACCTCGATGCGGTCCCCTTCCTCGACCAGGTCCGACTTCTTCAGGCGCCTGAGGCGTCGCTCCCCCCGCGTGAGCTCGACGGAGCCCGCCGCGATCAGGTCCATCGCCTCCTTACGCCCTAGGTCGAGGCTATCGCGGAGGAAGCGATCCAGTCGCTCTCCGTGGGACGATGGAGGAACAGTGAGCGTTTGCACATCAAAACATGACTCGCGCCGAGATCCAGGCGCGAAGGCCGTGGGAAGTGTCAGCGCGATAACGGTTTCCGGGGTCGTTGATGGTCCCGCGATAGTTCGGGTTCGGTTTGCCGCTGGCTTGCCAGACCGGCTCGTCGCCATCGAATCCGGAGACGTACCTACAAGGTCCGGCTGCTGCGACGCCGAGGGAGGGCGCGGGGCTACAGGCTTCGTCTGCGGTGATGAGATGCGCCTGAATGATGCGCCATTCGGCTCCCAGGTCGAAGTTTACGTAGTTCCCCGCCTGCCAGGTGAAGCGGGTGCTCAGGGTGTAGTCGCCGTGCTGCTCGACGGTGGTGAGACCGGTAAAGTGGACGCGGGTGGAGTCCGGGTCGGCGACGGAAGGGTTCAGTGGATCATCGACCTGGTTTTCGGTGTAGCCGGCGAACTGGGGCTCGCGGAGGGAGTCGGCAGAGGAGGAGCCGAGCGCATCGAACAGCTCCGAGTAGTCTCGACCTCTTGAGACGTAGGTCGCTGTTGCGCGGAAATCGAGCGCGAGCCTCTGATGGCGCTCGGGAGCTTCCCAAGGGATGACGCCGAGTCCGAGCAAGAGCGTGCCGCGCGTCGGTGGCTGATGATTCACGGAAGGGTCGAGCTCGACGATCCGAAAGTCGCTCCCAGATCCTGCAAATTCGAAGGCCCCGCGCACGCCTGTGTAAGGCTCGATGTAGCCCACGCGGCGGGAGAAATAGGCGTGCGCCTCGAGGCGAGTGGTGCCGCGACTGACGCCGGGCGTGCGTCCCTGGGTGAAGGAACCTTCGGGCTCTCCTGCGAGGGAGCTATATGCGGGCCCGAGGGGCTCAGCTTTTCCATTTCGATTGCGATCGCTCGGGTGAGCGCAGCGCAGCTGACCCGAGCTCACGCCGGGGTTACAGGCGTGCATCGGTTCGGAGACGTTGAAGGAGCCGAGGATCCCGATCGTCAGATTCGGTTCATGAGGTCTCCGCCACTGGTTCAGGAGCCCGAGGTCGAGGGCGATGGTGAGCGCTTCGATACCGCTGCGGGTGGGCGAAGTGAACGGAACCTGAAACAGCTGTTCGCCCGGGAGACCCTCCGTCGCTTCCGGGGAGAGACGCCCGTCGGAGGTGAGCTTCTGATCGTAGGCGAGGATGACCGGGAGGCCGACGGTGAGGGCGAAGTCCGGGAAGAGGCCCACGCTGACCTCAGGCACAAGGCGCTCCATCGTGGCCCGGTAGCTGCCGACGCGCCGGGATTCCCGCCGGATCGGCGTGAAACGCTCGGTGTGCTCGAAGGTCAGGCTCAGGTTCAGGTCGAAGACGTCCTGCCCATCGAAGGAGTCGGCGACTTGGATCAGGTTGATCGCGCTGTCCGTGAGCACCCGCGGCTCACTCGACCGGAGCGGCTCGAGGGCGGCGGCTTGGCGCGAGAGCGCAAACACGAGCGCAAAGCTCGTGAGGAGGCGCTGACCGAAAGAGCGCGGAAGCACGATAAACCTGAGGAACGCTACTTTCGTAGGCGCAAAACTGTCAACTTGGGCGGAGGGCCGCCCAAGCTCAGCTCTTGTCCTCGGGATCGGGCTCGTCGCTCTTGTCCTCATCGCTCGAGGCGCTCTCGGGCGATGGAGCGGGAGGCACGGGTCGAAGCGACGGAGTGCGCGTGAGCGGCGTAGCGGAGCTGCGCCGCGGGGGGCGCGGCACCGAGGGACGCTCGGGGCCCGGTCCGCGCACCGACGGCGGCGGCACCGTTTCTTCCTCATTCTTCGGGGGCGGACTGCCCGGGAGAGGACGCGCGTTGCGAACGAGGCTCGGGTTCTGCGGTGGTAAAGAAGAAGGGGTTGACCCCTTCACCGGAGGGACGCCGCGCACCGAGGGGGGAGGAGGCGTCATCGGGCGGCTCGGTTCGCTCATCACGACGCCACTTTGCGACGGCGGACTCTCGTCGTGGTTCGTACTCGTCCGGCCCAAGTGGAGGGTCGGGCGGTCGTCAAAGTCGTCGGGATCGTCATCGAAGAGCGAATCCGTCAGATCTTCGGCGAGGAGCTCCTCCCGCACCTGGCCGAGTTCGCGGCTCGTTTCGGCGAGGCGATCGGCGACCACTCCGAGGAACTGCCAAAGCAGTTTCACGGCCAGGGCATGTTCGGTGCGCAGGAGCTCGAAGAAGTCGCGACGGCGAATCACCATCAGCTCACTCTTACCGACGCTCTTTACGGTCGCAGACCGCGGCTGATTCCGGACCAGCGCCATTTCGCCGACGTGATCGCCGGGAGACAGCGTCGCAATCGCCGTGTCGCCCCGGAAGACCTTCACCGACCCTTCGAGCACGATATAGAGCTCCTCACCCGGAGCGCCTTGTTCCATGACGACTTGGTCCGGCTCGTAAGAGAGGACATCCGTCACCTGCAGCACGCGCAGGAGCTCGCGGTCCGAGAGCGGACGGAACAGGCGCATCCGCGCCAGAAGCTCGCGCTTGAGCTGGAGCTTGCGGGCGCGCTCGTCATCGCGCGCTTCGCCAGAACCGAGCGCGACGAGCACCGTCGTGATGTTGTCGCTGCCACCCGCCTCATTGGCGGCGTCGATGAGCAAACGTGCCGCGAGCTCGATGTCGTCGAGGGACATCTTCTCCGCCAAGCGATCGAGGTCGTCCTCGAAGTACTGGTAGAGACCGTCGGAACAGAGCAGGAGCCGATCGCCCGGGAGCCAATCGATCGCGATGCTCTCGGGTTCGGCGTGTTCATAAACGCCGATCGCGCGAGTCACGGCGTTCTTCTGAGCGAGCTGTTCGACCTTCTCGCGCGGCATTTTGCGCCGCTTGACGAGCTCGTTCAGGACGTTGTGATCCTCGGTCACCTGTTCGAGGACACCGTCGCGGAGCAAATAGAGCCGGCTGTCACCGACCCAGGTGACAAAAAGCTGCTTGCCGCAAATGAGCGCGGCCACCAGCGTCGTTCCCATGCCGCGGCGAGATTCATCGGCGGCCGCCTCCGCGTACACCCGCGCAGAGGCGCGGTTCGCGGCGAACTCGAGCATGTTCAAAATGTCGCGAGTCGTGACGCGATCGGCTCCGGTCTTGCCGAGGGCGAAGTCGGAAAGCATCTCCGCTTCACGTTTGACCTCCTCGTGGAAGCTTCGAACCGCGAGCGCGCTCGCAACCTCCCCGGCAGCGTGCCCACCCATGCCGTCACAGACGACATAGAGTCCGAGCTTCTTGTCTACCAGGTAGTTGTCTTCGTTGTGCTCGCGCTTCCTCCCCACGTCAGTGAGCGCCGAGAACGTGACGTCAGTCGACATTGGCGGAACGATACACGACTTCCCGAGCTCCTGGAAACGGGGCCTCCGAACTGGCCCGCCGTTTTGGTCTCGGGGAGCGCGCCTCTCCGCTCCTTTTCGCTGGGTTCGCGGGCGAGAGGCTTTTTCGTCGTCCCGACCCTTATGTGAGTGCGGAGGCTCGTTCGACATACGTCCGGCCGGTCCCCGGGGGCAGCGGCGCCGCGCTCAGCGAAATCTTCCGTGGGGAAGGGAGGGTTCGGAGCTGGTCGGCGCGGGTTCCCTCCGGGGAGGCGAAGTCGACCGGGGCGAGGTTCGGGGCAACGCCAGAGGCGCGCCGAGTCCTCGGCGCAACCAAGTAGGGACCTCAGGCGCTCATCAAACTCACATATCCATCTCGGGCCACGACCACATGATCGACGAGAGGTGTCCCACAGACAGCGGCGGCGCGAGCCAGTGCATCGGTCATCTCCTGGTCCTGGCGGCTCGGGGTCGGATCGCCGCTCGGATGGTTGTGTACAAGAAGAAAACCGGCCGCGGACTCCCGGAGCACAGGGCCCAAAATGTCTCGAGGTAAGATGCTCGTGGAGCCGATTCCGCCACGGCTCACCTGGAACGAAGAGGTGAGTCGCCCGCTTCCGTCGAGACAAAGGGCCCAAACTTCTTCATGGCCGAGCGACGTCAGCTTCGGATGTGCCCAGTCGAAGACCTTCGCGGGAGTCAGGACTGTCTGGCGCTCCTTCGCGAGCGCCTCATTCCAGCGGCGCGCGAGTTCGGCGCAGACGAGGAGCCGGAGCGCCGCGGATTCCGGTACGCCTGTGAGGCGGGCGAGCGCTCGGGGGCGAAAGGGGCGCAGCGTCGCGAGGCGACCCGCCTGTTCACAGAGGCTCGCTGCAGTCTCGAGGGGACAAGGGGTGTCCTGTTCGATAACGAGCTCGGTCCAGCCGAGCGCCTCAGGGCCACTTTTCGCAAGAAGCCGTCTGAGCAGATCGAGGGACGGCGGGCAGCTCTTGAGTGGACGGAGTGAGGGTGCAGGCGGGGCCATTTGAGCGAACCAGAGAGCAGACACTGTGCCAACAGCACGGTCCGAGAAGGGTCAGAGGTTCGTGAGGGGACACCTCGTGCCGGCCAGGGGGCGCGCCATGGCGGCTTCGAGCCTGGCGCTTTTTTTTCTAGAGCACGTTTCAAAAATGACGGACTCGGTAACTTCGCGAAAACCGATCACTTTTCGGCAAGGATCGACAGACGGAACCTCTGCTGATCTACCGAGTTAGTGAAACTCACAGATGCCCAATGGGCTCTCGCCGAACCGCTTTTGCCCGAGCCAAAGGCTGGCCCAGGTAAAAAGGGGCGCCCCCCGCAGCCGTTTCGTGAAGTCCTCAATGGCATTCTGTGGGTGCTTCGGACTGGAGCCCCTTGGCACGACCTGCCGAACCGATATCCTCCCTATCAGACGTGTTATCGCCGATTCCAGCAATGGACTGAAGATGGGACGTTCGAGCGATTACTCATCGCTTTGAGACGTGACCTCCGAGATCGAGGCGGAATCGAAGACGTGGAGGCATTCATCGACGGGACGTATGTTCCTGCCAAAAAAGGGGGTCTGATGTCGGCGTCAGGCAAGGCAACCAAGATCATGGCAATTGCAGATCGTGATGGTCTTCCACTCGCTATCGCTATTGCTGGAGGAAACCGACACGACGTCGTTCTCACCGAGCGAACTCTCGATGCTGCGTTCGTCGATGAACTCCCCCCTCGACTGATCGGTGACAAAGCTTGGGACAGTTCACCCCTCGCGCTGCGCCTCAAAGAAGAAAGAAACATCGAGCTCATCGCCCCTGTGAGATCCACAAGTGGTCGAT
>Ga0182837_1076_pt1 | contig 12270 bp, 13 predicted proteins | sample Passage237B_FD_121822 | JGI IMG/M metagenome (GOLD analysis project Ga0182837, IMG submission 121822) | reverse complement strand
CGGGATATGGTCCGGGAGACTGACTCGCGAGACCTTCTGTCGCGCCTTAGAAGCCATGGAATCTAAGGTTTTTATGTCATGGCGCGCCCTGTCCACCAAGGCGGAGAGAAAACGATCTCTCCTGGGTCTCCAGGACGACGCCCTCGCCCTGTCCACCAAGGCGGAGACGAAACCGCGGAGACGCTCCGAGAAACTGGTGGGAGAAAGTGCGCGCGGAAGAACGTCGACCGGATGCGGAAGTCGACGCTCTTCGCGAAATGGTCAGAGGAGCCCTGACGCCATCAGAAGGGCAGAATCTCTCCGTCCTTCACGAACTGACCGGTGACGCTGGAAGGGAGCAAAATCGTCTTGAGCAGCCCCGCGGCGGAGTCTTCGGGGACGCCGGGGGCCTTTGGACCACCGAGGTCGGTCCGGACCCAAAGGCAAGCACCGAGATCTTCCCGGCCCACTCTTTCGCTTGGAGCATCGTGAGTCCATTGAGAGACCATTTGCTCAAGCGATAGGAGGCGATTTTCGGCTCGAGCATGCCGGAAAAAGTTCCAGCGCCCGAGGAAACGTTGATCACGCGCGGCTCAGTGCCCAGTTCGAGCAACGAAAGCAGAGCGCGTGTGATGCGGAAGGGGGCGAGCAGGTTGATGGCGAGGGTTTCTTCGAGCTTTCCCTCGGGCTCGGCGGTCAGTTCAGGCTCGTGGGAGAGCATGACTCCTGCATTGTTAACGATCACATCGAGGCCATCGAAGATCGACGCGACACCTTTCCGGATCGTTTCCGCCGCAGTGTCACTGGCGAGATCTGCGCAGATGCCGTGGTATTCGCCGAGCCCCGAGAGCTCAGCGCGAACGCTCTCGAGCCGAGCAGGATCGCGCGCAACACCAATCACTCGAGCACCTTCGCGAAGGAGAAGTCGAGCGCTGGCGAGACCTACGCCGCGGGAGACGCCTGTGAGAAGAATTCGACGATTTCTGAGAAGACTGGACACGGCGTGTCCATATCAGCAGAAACCGAGAACTGGAAGCGCTTTCAGATGCGCACTTTTCCGAATTCTTTCCTATCCTGGGTGCCAGCTTCCCGAAACCGGGCTCGGCGGGACGAGGGAGTGTACTTCAGTTCGGGTGGTGAGTTGACCCCCGGCGAGGCGGAATCCGGGAACCCCGAGTCTTTCCATTAAAATTCCACGGTTTGTGCCGACCACCAGGGTGACCTTGGGGTCGTCGCGGAGCTTGCAGAGCAGCTCGTGGATGACGAGGGCCGTGCGCTGGTCGAGGCCGACGTCCGGGTCGTCGAAGAAAAAGAAGGTCGGCTCGATGGCCATGGCCCGGGCCAGGGCCACCCGTTTCCGGTTCCCGAAGGACATGTGGGCCGGGAGCTCGCTCCAGTCCTTCCGGTCAATGCGGCAGAGCTCGAGCACCTCGGTCGTGCGGTCTTCGATTTGCGCCTCGGTCATCCCGAGGACGTCCGCGTGATAGTGGAGTGCGAGGGAGACGTTCGCGCGCGCGCTCAAGTTCGCGAGCAATCCGCCTTCCTGAAAGACGAAGCCCACGCGGAGACCATGACGGAAACGTTCGCTCGGCAGGAGCGGAGTGATCGGAAAGCCGGAGAGGAGAACTTTCCCTTGCACAGGCGCGAGCAATCCCGCGCAGAGATAGAGGAGCGTCGACTTGCCGCTGCCGACGCCGCCTGTGACGACCGCGGACTCTCCTTGTAAAAGTTCCCAGCTCGTATCGACCAAGATCTTCTGGCCGCCCGGATAGCTGAAGTGAACCCGGTCGAGGGTGATGCCCGGTTCAGAGGGTTCTGTGCGAGCGCTCCGAGTAGACTGGGGCGCAGAATGCCGTGCGATCACGCCCGGAGGCAGAGGCGGCTCGATCATGCGAGACGGGCTCCCGAGACCCAGTAGAAAAGGACGGTCGCAACTGCGTTGAAGATGATGCAGGCGAGGAGAGTCTGAACCACGGCGCGGCTCGCTTTGATCGGAACTTCCGTCGGAGAGGTTCCGACGTCGAGACCATAATAGGAGCAAAGCCAGCCGACGATCCCGCCCATGCCCACGGCCTTCGTCAGAAAGAGCGGAAGGTCGACGGGAGTGAGTCCGGCGCTGATGCCCGCGAGCCAGTCGGGCGCGCCGTGAGGATCCATAGCGAAGGCGGCAATCGAGCCACCGACGACGGCCATGGCCGAGAAGTAAACGGTCAGAATTGGCAGGCTCACGATGGTCGCGACGATGCGCGGCCAGACCAAAAAGCGCGGCGGATCGATGCCGAGGGAAGCCAGCGCGAGCACCTCAGAGTTCACGCGCATCACGCCGAGCTCGGTCGCGATGGCGGTGCCACTCCGGCCGGCGACGAGGATCGCCGTCACGAGAGGGGCGAGCTCTCGGAGCACAATGGCAACGAGCACGCGGCCAGCGGTCTCCCGTTCGAAAGCCCCCGCGAGCAGCTCCGTCTGCACGATCAAGGTCGCGCCGATGAACATGGCGACGACGCTGATCAGGCCGAGCGCCTGGAAGCTCGTATAAAAAATCTGGCGGAGGGCGATCCCGCGACACACAGCGCGCGCGCCCGCGCCGGGCGCGCGCGCGGCGCGGAAGGCTGAGATCCAGGTGACCCCGAGCCCTCCGGCGACGCGCATCAAATGCAGCGTCGTAGCCCCGATCTCTTCGAGCGTAGAGGTGCGTCGGGGCTCGGCGTCTGAACTCATGAGGTCGGGAGCGCGCGGCTCAGTTCGCGTTCTTCGGAGCGCGCGTCGTCTTCCGGTGCATGACCTCGAGGGGCATCGTCTCGCTCTTCACTTCCTTGTACGGGTCCGCGATCAGTGCGGCGACCGCGCGAGCGCCCCAGGTTCCGAACTCTTGCATCGGCTGCTTGATGGTCGTGAGTCCCATGACATCCATGAGCGGCTGATCGTCGAAACCGACGACCTGAATTTCTTCAGGGACCTTGCGTCCGAGCTTCTGCAGTTCGCGGACGATCCCGACCGCGAGCGTATCACAGGTGCACGCGATGCCATCGACGTTCGGCACCTCGCGGAGCAGGTGCTCCACCATGCTCGCGCCAGCTTCGATATCGAGCGCGTCGGCCTCGAAGACGCGGCTCGATGGCGGGCTGGCCTCGAGGAAACCCTTTTCCCGGTCCAACAGGACGCGGGACTTGCGCGTACCGAGCACGAGCACCTGATTCTGAGAACCTCCCTCGGAGAGGGTGCGGCTCAGGATGCGCCCGCCTTCCACGTTATCGACGCGGGCGTGGGGAACTTTCGCGCGATCGCAGTCGAGGGCGATGATCGGAATTCCAAGGTTTTCGAACTGAGCCTGGCGCTCGTCGCTCAGCTCCACGGAGCAAAGGAGCACACCTTCGCAGCCTCGCTCGGTGAGCAGTCGCTCCAGCTGACGATCGGCATCTTCGCTATCGCGCACGTTAACAAGCACGAAATCCACGCCTGCTTGGCGCAGCTCGCTTGTCATCGGCTTGCACACGTTGAAGTAGAACGTAGAGGTAAAGAAAGGAGCCAGGGCAGCAACCCTCGGGCGGCTGGGTGCACCAGCCGCGAGCCGCCGTGCGGCGGCGTTCGGGCGGAAGCCGAGTTCGTTCATTGCTGCTTGAACCTGGGCACGTGTGCGGTCCGAGACTCTGGAGGATCCGTTGATGACGCGGCTGACGGTGGCGATGCCGACCCCGGCGCGCTCGGCGATGTCGTAGATTGTAGAGGCCATGAAAGATCGTGGAAGCGAAGAAATTCCGCGTCAAATGGAGTAGTCAGGCTTTTCGATCAGAGTCAAGGGACGAATTTGTCCCTCAATTTGGGGGGATCCGCTTCCATTGTGAGTGCGTGTATGACGGCCATACACAAATCTTCGACAGATAACCTTCCGTCGAGCACCAGGGCCTCCTCGGGAGTCGGTCGCTCGAGGGTGGCGAGCTGAGAATCGAGTAAATTAGCTCCGGCGAAATGTTCTGTTCTCGATTCAAGACGGAGGGAGAGTTCGTCTCTCGGGACGTCGAGATAGATGAAGCGGACGTCCCCCTCGGAGCTCCCCTCGGGACCGGCCAGCACCTGCCGGTACCGCCTCGTGAGCGCCGAGCAGGCGAGGATGAGCGGACCTCCTTGTGAGGTGTCATGGGCCTCGATGAGGGAGCGGAGGCGAGCGAGCCAGGGGGCGCGATCGGCGTCGTTGAGCGGAGTGCCCGCGGCCATTTTCGCCTTCGCCTCCGCGGAGTGGTGATCGTCCGCGTCGACGAAAGGGACTCCTAAATAAGTACTGAGACGCTGCCCGAGCGTTGTCTTTCCTGCGCCGGCCGGACCCATCACCACCCACGCGCGGTACTTCTTCTTCACGACGCCCGATCGATAGACCGACGCGCTCAGGTCGTCACCTCGGACCTTTGGCTACACCGCTTCTTGCCTCACACTCCTCTTCTGAACCGGAGCTCGTTCGCTTCCACCCCTGCTTCAGGTAGCATACCCTGAAGTACCTCGAGATGACTCGCTTTCGATTTGTCGCGGTCCTTCTGATCGCAGAGCTCGCTTCCCCGGCGTGGATGGTGCCCATTGCGCGCGCCGACGAAGCCGCCGAGCTCACCGCCGCGCGCGCGAAGTTCCAGAGGGCGATCGAGCTCAAGCAAGCGGGAGATTTTGCCGGAGCGCTGAGCCTTTTCCGAGAGGTGGGTCAGTTCAAAATGACGCCTCAGGTCCGCTACCATATCGCTGGGTGTGAGGAGGGACTTGGTAAGCTCGTCGCCGCCTATGGCGGCTACGAGCTCGCGCGCGCTCAGGGACAAGACATGCCCCCGGACTTTCTGGCGGAGGTCGACGCGGCTCTCGAGCGACTCGGCGAGCGGATCCCGAAGCTCGTGATCACTCGCGGCAAAGGTGCCGCTGCTGCGAAGATCGAACTCGACGGCGTCTCGCTCGGCGCTGCTTCGATCGGGCGCGATGTGCCCGTCGATCCCGGCCCTCACGCCATCACCGCGACCGCCCCCGGATATGAAGATTACTCAGGAACCGTCGAAGCGACGGAGTCCTCGACGGTGACAGTCGTGGTCGACATGGTGCGCCTCCCGACGGTCGAACCGCCGAAGTATGAGCCGCCTCCGGAGGAGCCGCCGAAGGGCTACGGAATCACTCCTTACATCGTCGGAGGCGTCGGACTCGGTCTCGCGACGGTGGGCGTGATCCTTCTCCCGGTCAGCCAAGCTTCGATCGGCGATGCGAACGATATTTGTCCGGATCAGGACTGCACCGGAAAATCTGCCGCCGATCAGGCGCGGGTGCGCGACATCTTGAGCGGCGCCCAGACGACGGAGGCCGTAGGCTGGTCTCTGATCGGCGTCGGTGTTGCGGCGGTCGCCGTGGGGACGACGCTCTACTTCATCGACCCGACGCGTAAGAAACAGCCGGACGCCGCCTTCGAGCGCGGGCCGTTTGCTCTGATTCCGAGCGCCCCGCGGACCGAAGCTGGCCTCTCGCTGCGCGCAACGTTCTGACCCTCACTGTGCGTCGAAGGCGCTCGGGGGCCGGTAGCATGCGAGCGCTTCGCGCGAGCGAGGGTGTACCTCTGCTTCGTAGGCGAACTTCTCCGGGAGCCAGGTGTGTGCCCGGGGAGCGGCTCCGCGCTTCCGAGGGCGGTCGACGTTCAGTGGACGAGACGGCGGCGCAGGGCAGCGAAGCGGTCGGCGGTGAGCTCAGCTGAAGGCTCGGCTCCGCTCAGCCTTTTGTGATGGACCGGGGCCAAAAAACGGCCGCTTAAAATCCCGAGTCGTAGCGCCAGTCCTTTTGAGCGGGCTGGGACGGGGTCGCGGGTTTCTGGGGCGTGGTCGGCTTTTGGGGGGCCGGAGTCGTCGCGGCGCCCGTGGCGGGCTTCTCGGGCTTCTTCGCGTCCTCTTTGTCCTCGCTCTCGGCGGCGAGACTCTCGAGGGTCGCGGGCTTCTTCGGCTCCTCGATAACGGGCGGGGGCGCGGGTTGTGCCGCAGGGCGGGTCTCGGGGACTTCAATCACACGCACCTCACGGGGAGTGTCCGTGCGACTCAAGAAGGCCTGGAACAGGATTCCTCCTGAGAGCGCGAGCGCGATCAAGCCTGCGATGCCGACAGCGCGATTGCGCGAGCGGCCCATGCCTTCGGGCAAGCCGCTCACCTCTTGGCTTCCGGTGAGCGTCCCGTAGGTCCCGCGACCGCCCCAGCCAGGAGGTCCGTCGGAGTTCACGCCCCAGGGGTTCGTGTCTCCGCCCGCTTCGGCGCGCGCGATCGCCGCTTCGAGGCGCTGTTTCTGTTCGGCGCGCCGATCACCCATCAGGTTCGTCACGAAGGTCGCGACGTCGGCGTCTGAGCTGGCTCGGAGGTGCGAGGGGAGGGCGTCGAGGGCCCTCAGCATTTCATCACAAGTCGAGAAGCGCTTGTTGCGATCCTTCTCGAGCGCACAGAGAACAATCTGCTCGAGCTCGGGCGGGTAGTCAGGGACGACCTTGCTCGGAGGCACGACGGGATCCGGCGAACAGATCGCAAACATCGTGCCGGCCTCGGATTCCCGGCGAAATGGGTGTTTTCCGGTGGTCAGCGCGTAGAGCACGATGCCGAGCGCAAAGACATCCGCGCGTCGGTCGAGGCCTTCGCCGTTGACCTGCTCGGGAGCCATGTAGCTGACCTTGCCTTTGACTTGTCCAGCGACGGTCGCCCCTCCTCCGAGAGCCGTCGCTTTTGCGACCCCGAAGTCGACGACCTTCGTCACGCCGTCGTAAGTGACGAGCAAGTTTTGCGGCGAAACGTCGCGATGGACGAGGCCGACGGATTGACCTTTGTCGTCCTTCAGCTCGTGCGCGGCGTGGAGGCCCGCGCAGGCGTTGATGGTGATACGTGTCGCTACCTTGTGGGGAATTCCGCCGACGGGCTTCGCCGCCTTCATGAGTTGATTCAGGGGGACACCCTCAATCCACTCCATGACGAGGTAGAGCACGCCGTCCTGGTCGCCCAGGTCCAAAATTTCGACGGCGTTGGGATGACGAACTTGTGAGGCGAGGGACGCCTCATCGAGAAACATCTGCTCGAACTGAGCGTCGTCGCTCAGCTTCGGAAGCATCGTCTTGACCGCGACGATCTTCTGGAACTGACGAGCACCTCTCATGCGCGCCGCCCACACCTGAGCCATGCCTCCGGCAGCGATCGGTACGAGGAGTTCGTAGCGACCGAGCACGAGGCCGGCGCGGACCTCAGGAGGTCCGTCGGCGGGCAGAGCGTTCTCGTCGAGGTGCAAGCTTCCGGATCGTGGCAGACGGCCCCTAACCTCACAAGAATTTAGCGGTTCGATGCCGCTCAGGCGCGCAGATTCCTGGTCCGCTCCCCCCGAACCACCACGAGGGGGGGCGATGTAGCCAAGAATACGCGCCAGGGCTTGTCGACTCATGAGAGGTATTTCGTAGAGATGGAGGTCCGTCGGGGGGGCCAACTGCGCGTCATCGATCAAGACGCATGAACGGTCGAAGAGTTTTCGGGGAGAATCAAAAAGAAAGGACGGGTGCGAGGCGCGGCAGGTTCGGAAGAGTGGTAGTCTCCTCCCTCACCTTGGCTTGTTTGGTTCGTCGCCCTGCCCCATTAGGATTGTTACTCTTTTTTGCGGCCAGCGCGACCTTTGCTTGCCAAGCATGCGAAGCAAAGTCACTTCCAAGGGCGGGCGAGGAGCTCAGAGAGCATCCGAAAACTCGGATTTCCAGTGCGCTTGTTCGAGCTCCCCTCGGAGCCCGGGAGGCTCGTCCGGTGGTGGTAGCGCTCACCGCTACGGAAAAGGGCTGTGAACGCGCGGAAAGGGCGCGTGGGTCGGCGTTTTTCGTATGCCTATGGGGGCCGCCTTCCGGACCTTACGCGGAGCGGCTCCGTGAGGGATTGAAGGAGTTGAAGCGACAATTCCCGGAACATGTGGCGCCGTGGCCTGTGGTGCTCTTTGGAGAGAAAGAGCGGACGGCGGACGTGATGAACTTGGCGGCGGAAGAACCTGGGTTCTTTTCGGCGCTGGTGCTCGAGCGCGCTGATCGAGTCCTCGTTTCGAACACTCGCCTCTATTCTTACGGGCAGAAGGGCGGGAAACGGGTGGCCTTGGTGGGGGTGCCGAAGGAAGAGGAGCTACGCGCGCGGGGCCTATCGGCCTCAGCGCATCTCGCAGTGGAGGGATTCCCCGCTTCTTCGGAGGGGCTCGCGGGAGCGTTTCGCTTCGCGCTCGTCGACGCAGATGGGCCGAAGTGAGCTAGCCTGAGCTAGCCCGTCTGGGCGGTTCGGCTGCGCCTGGCTCGCCCTCGAGGAGGCCCGAGGAGGGCCGAGGAGCCGAGGAAGAGAAGGGCAGTTGGCGGCCGGGCGATTTCAGGCTGGTCTGATCTCGACGCTTCGGGCGGCCCTTTTCAGCGGCGCTGCGCAAAGGTACAGTTTAAATTCCCTATTTTCTGCGAGGCTTCGAACTTGACAGGGGGTTGGCCGTAAGTACCCTCCCGTTCCCCCGAAACGGGATACGCCCTCATGCCCACTATCCAACAGCTCATTCGATCCGGCCGGCAGCTGCAGAAAGCTCGCACCGACTCTCCTGCGCTCCGCTCGTGCCCCCAGAAGCGCGGCGTGTGCGTGCGCGTTTACACCACGACCCCGAAGAAGCCGAATTCGGCTTTGCGCAAGGTGTGTCGCGTTCGTCTCACGAACACGATGGAAGTGATTAGTTATATCCCGGGTGAAGGGCATAACCTCCAGGAGCACAGCGTTGTTCTGATCCGCGGCGGCCGCGTGAAGGACCTCCCCGGCGTTCGGTATCACGTCGTGCGCGGTACGCTCGACTCCTCCGGCGCGGCGGGCCCGAGCAGCACCAACAAGGCGACCCGGAACCGGAAGCGTTCCAAGTACGGCGTGAAGCGCCCGAAGAGCTAACCTCTCGCGAAAGTACGAATAGTCATGTCCCGCAGGCGCGAAGTCCCCAAACGAGTCATCACCCCGGACCCCAAGTACCGCGACAAGCTCGTCGCCAAGTTCGTCAATTCGCTGATGATCGGCGGAAAGAAGAGCACCGCAGAGGGAATCCTCTACGGCGCTTTCGACATCATCGAGCAGCGCTTCAAGGAGGAGCCGCTTGAGGTCTTCCGCAAGGCTCTCGACAACGTGAAGCCGAAGCTCGAGGTGAAGAGCCGTCGTGTTGGTGGTGCGAACTACCAGGTCCCGGTCGAGGTTCGTCCGGAGCGCCGCGTCGCGCTCGGGATGCGCTGGCTGGTGAGCTACTCGCGCTCGCGCGGTGAGAAGACGATGCGTGAGCGTCTCGCTGCCGAGATCGTCGACGCGTCGCAGCTCCGCGGCAATGCCGTGAAGAAGCGTGACGATACGCACAAGATGGCCGAGGCGAACCGCGCCTTCGCTCATTATCGTTGGTAAACAGGCGCGGGCATCAAGCCCGGCCTCGAACCCGCGAACCGAATGCTGAAGGAATAGTCCGAACGAAGAAACGATAAGGATGAACGACCTGACATAAGGATCGGGTGATGAAGACCGCGGGGACCAAGAGAGTCCCCGCCCGCGCGAAGAGCGCGGAGACGGCTGTCATCCCCCGACCCCTTCCGGGCAACCCGGTCTCCCTTGAGACCGGCGTCTCTCCAAAAAGCGGAGAAACGATACGAGGCCCCGGGAGGGGTTTCGTGCATCTTGGCCCCTAGAATCTGATGTCCCACCCCGCCTCCGCTGCACGAGAGGCAAGCTCCCCCCACCCCGCCTCCGCTGCGCGAGGGTGAGTGAGCCCGAAAAGTTTCCGACCGAACACTCTGATCCCTACGTCCCCCGAAGTAACTCCCCATGGCCACCCGTGAAATCAGTCTCGAGCGCACCCGGCTGTTTTCGTTGAGGGGTCTGGGGCAGACCCCTCCCCCAGGGAAGTGAATTCCCTGGGGCCCCCACCCCGCCTCCGCTGCGCGAGGGTGATTGAGCCCGAAAAGTTTCCGACCGAACACTCTGATCCCTACGTCCCCCGAAGTAACTCCCCATGGCCATCCGTGAAATCAGTCTCGAGCGCACCCGGAACATCGGGATCATGGCGCATATCGACGCTGGGAAGACGACGGTCACCGAGCGGATCCTCTACTACACCGGGATCTCCCACAGGATCGGTGAGGTCCACGATGGCGCGGCCACGATGGACTGGATGGAGCAGGAACAGGAGCGGGGCATCACGATCACCTCCGCGGCGACGAACTGCTTTTGGACGACGGACTACGGACCTCAGAAAGGTCACGTTCACCGCGTCAACATCATCGACACGCCCGGGCACGTGGACTTCACGATCGAGGTCGAGCGCTCGCTGCGCGTGCTCGACGGCGCGGTGGCTGTTTTTGACGGCGGAAACGGCGTGGAGCCCCAGTCGGAGACCGTCTGGCGCCAGGCGGACCGCTATAAGGTTCCGCGCATCGCGTTCGTCAACAAGCTCGACAAGATCGGCGCCGACTTCCAGATGAACCTCGACTCGATCAAGGAGCGCCTCGGTGCGCGCCCGGTCGCTGTTGAGTGGCCCGTTGGGCAAGAGGACGAGTTCCGCGGCGTCGTCGATCTGATCCGGATGAAGGCCGCGATCTTCGACGACAGCTCGCTCGGCACGAAGTACGAGTGGCAAGAGATTCCGGAGGACCTCCGCGAAAAGTGCGAAGAGCTGCGCGAGACGCTGCTCGAGGCCTGCGCAGACGTCGACGACGGGCTGATGCTCAAGCTGCTCGAGACCCCCGAGCTCATTACGGAAGAGGAGATCTACGCCGCGATTCGTAAGGCGACCTGTTCCTTTGCTTGGGTGCCGGTGCTTTGTGGCTCCGCCTTCAAGAACAAGGGCGTGCAGATGTTGCTCGACGCGATCGTGAACTTCCTGCCGTCGCCGGTCGACGTTCCCCCCGTCGAAGGAACTGACCCGGAAGATGAGACGAAGAAACTCACCCGCAAAGCCTCTGACGATGAGCCCTTTGCGGCTCTCGCCTTCAAGGTCTTCAATGATCCTTTCGTCGGCAATCTGACGTTCTTCCGCGTCTATTCAGGCTCTCTCGAGGCCGGGACGCAGGTCTTGAACGCGACGCGCGGCAAGAAGGAGCGCCTCGGGCGCATCCTGCGCATGCACGCGAACAAGCGTGAGGAGCTCAAGGATTGCGTCGCGGGGAACATCTACGCGGCTGTTGGCCTCCGCGACACGCGCACCGGCGACACGCTGTGTGACGTGAAGCACCCGATCGTGCTCGAGCGGATGGTCTTCCCCGAGCCGGTCATCCACATCGCCATTGAGCCGAAATCTCAGGCCGACCTGGACAAGCTGACGCTCGCTCTCGGCAAGCTCGCCTACGAAGATCCGTCCTTTAAGACCTACACGAGCGAAGACACGGGTCAGACCATCATCGCCGGCATGGGCGAGCTGCACCTCGAAATCATCGTCGACCGCCTGCGTCGCGAGTTCAAAGTCGAGTGCAACGTCGGCAAGCCCGAGGTCTCCTACCGCGAAGCCATCAAGGGCCCGGCGAACAAGGTCGAAGGCAAGTTCATCCGCCAGTCCGGCGGTCACGGCCAATACGGCCACGTTGTCATCAACGTCGCTCCCGGCGAGCCCGGCAAGGGCCTCGTCTTCGAGAACAAGATCGTCGGCGGCATCATCCCCAAGGAGTTCATTCCGTCCGTCGAAAAGGGCATTCGGGACGCGATGGGCCGGGGAATTTTGGCTGGTTACCCGATCATGGACCTCTACGCGGAGCTCATCGACGGCAGCTTCCACGACGTCGACTCCTCCGGGCCCGCCTACGAAATTGCGGCCTCGATGGCCTTCCAGGAAGCGGCCAAGCGCGCCGGGGTCCAGCTCCTCGAGCCCATCATGCGGGTCGAGGTCGTTACGCCCGACGCGAACATGGGCGACGTCATTGGGGATTTGAATTCACGGCGCGGCCGAATCCAGGGCATGCACGAGCGCGGACCCGGGACCCAGGTCATCGAGGCGGAGGTTCCCCTCGCGGCCATGTTCGGCTATTCGACCGACCTCCGGAGCCGCTCCCAGGGGCGCGCCACCTACAGCATGCATTTTGACCACTTCGAGGGGCTGCCCAAAGCGCTCGAAGAGGAGATCGTCCACCGCATCACCGGGGGGTGAGGATCGGACCCGCGGCAGCCAGCGACCGTTAGAGATTTAAGAAAGAGAGAATAAAGAGAACATGGCAAAAGGGAAATTCGTACGAAGCAAACCTCACTTGAACGTGGGAACGATCGGCCACATCGATCACGGCAAGACGACGTTGACGGCGGCGCTCGT
>Ga0182837_1111_pt1 | contig 12393 bp, 14 predicted proteins | sample Passage237B_FD_121822 | JGI IMG/M metagenome (GOLD analysis project Ga0182837, IMG submission 121822) | reverse complement strand
CTTGAGACTGATCATGTCGTCGTTCAGACGCATCACTCGTCCGTTATCGCCTGATTCTTCAGGTCCTCCGCCGAAGTACAGATACGCTTGCCCGTCGTCGTCCACGAAACAGGCCGGATCAAAGAGCCAGTCGACATCCTCCACGCCCGGGATCGCCCTCGTGATGAGGCTCTCGCCCAGCGGATCGACAAAAGGCCCGCCGGGGTTATCGGACACCGCGACCCCGATCGAGTCGCCACCGTTCGGCATGTAGAGGTAGTACTTCCCTCCCTTCGAACAGGCCCCAGGGGCATAGAGGTTCCCCGCCCAAGGCAGACTGTCCGCGTGGATCAAGACGCCGTGGTCCTGCCAGTTCACGAGATCGTCGCTCGAGAATCCTCGATAATCCACCATGTCGTAGTCCTCCGTCGTGGGACACGTAGAGGAAGATGCGGTCGCCGTAGACGACCGCGTTCGGGTCGGCGGTGAAGATGTGAGTGATCAGTGGGTTTCTGGCTTTCCCCTTGGGCACACACCCCGCCACTGCCCGACCCTCCGCCGTCACCCGAAACACCACCGCTTGGCGCTCCGCCGCTGCCTGGCCCGCTGCCGCCCGAGCCAGGCGCACCCCCCGCGTTTGCTCCGCCCACGCCGACTCCTCCAGAACTCGGCGCCCCCCCGTCGCTCCCGACCACATCGCCCCCGCTCCCGATGACTCCGCCTGCCCCGCCGGGCGCGCCGCCGCTCCCCGGAGAGCCTCCCGCTCCAACGTCACTCTCCCCCGAACCTGGCGAACACGCCCAGGCGCTCGCGACCATCGCGAGAACGACGGAGCGCCACTGCACCTTCGAGGAGCGTCCTAGGACAGAGATCGTGAAGTTTCGGTGATGACGATCGACGGCATGAAGCTCGGACATACGAACAGCCGAATGGAACGAAAACCCGCCGAACGCAAGAACGGATCCGCAGGAGGACAGAACGGTCCCCTGCGCTCTTCGCGCTGCCGCCGAACAGCGGGCGCTCGACGAGAGCCTTCGTTGCCGCCGCCATGGCCAATGTTAGCGTTCACATTCTCGCACCACGGCTCGATTCGGCTCTTCACGCGCAACGCCATAGAACCGAGACGCAAAAGCTCCACGCTGAGAACGCTAACAATTCCGATGGTGCTTGCGCCGGATCAGCGCCGCTCCGCCGTCAGCAGGCACTGCTCGGCTGCAGCTTTGATTCAGTTGTCTTGAGGCCCCCTTGCAACGGCTCCTCGGCTTCGCCTCCGGGGCCGTTGATTCCCCCTGATCCGTGCTCGCTGCGTGGCTTTCGCCACGAAGCTCCGCGCGGATGGGGGAATGGGCGCGGGGTGCTCGAGTTATCTATTTATAAAATGAGGTTAGCGCTTCTTGAGAAGGTGCCACTTCGTTTGTGTCTTCACGCGCGCTCTCGCTGCGCGGGTGCTCGCGGGGGGGGCGAGATGTTTGCGCGGACCGGAGCGAGAAACACCTATCAGGTTACCCGGACCGGTGAGTGTCAAGGTAGTTGCCGCCTGAGACCTCACGCGGCTGCGGCCTGAGGGTTCGAATCTTCGCTGCACTCTTTCGTCGGATTCAACCGGACTTCGAGCGGGTTCTTCCAAGCGCGTGGCGAGCCGCTCCAGCGCTCTGCGTGCGCAGGCTCGCGCGTACACTGCACGACGGGCCGCCAAAACAGCCTCAGAGCGTCCGGCATGACGCTCTGAGGGAGTGACGAAGCCGATGCCACTGTGGAGGTGCTTATGATTGTACCAGGCCACGAAACCACGGACCCACGCGCGCGCCTCTTCAAGGCTCGAAAACGGCCGCCGCGGGTATTCTGGCCTGTACTTCAGCGTGCGAAAGAGCGCCTCAGAATACGGATTGTCGTCGCTGACCCGAGGACGGCTGTACGAAGCAATCACACCGAGCCGCTCCAGCGTTGCGCCCTTCATGGGGGCTCCGTTGTCTTGGTGCACAACCAACCCTCTGCCATTGATTCTCTCAGCCTCAAGAGCAGCCTTGAGCGACGATGCTGCAAGCTCTCCGCTTTCGCTCTCATTCACAGACCATCCGACAAGCTTGCGACTCCAAACGTCAAGCGGCCCCGTTGCTACATGCTCCTTCGGCGGCTTCGACCTCGCCGCCTTCGCTCGGCCCCGATGACCCATGAGCCGCGCCTCTCGAAGCAGGCGATAAAACGTCGACTCGGAAGCCACATAGCGGCCAGAATCTGCCAGCTTCGGCACGATTTGCTTCGGCGAAAGGTCCCGATGCTCCGGACTGCTTGCTAGCTCAAGCACACGCTTGCGCTCAGCAGCACTCAGCTTGTTTCGAGGCTCGCTCTTTGGACCATGACGCCCGTCCTCTCCCACTTCGCTCCTCCCTCGCCAGCGTTACACTGTTCGCTCATCGAGCCCAACCTCTGCGCACACACGCTCAAGACGCGCCCCTCCTCGCTGCGCTTCGGCGACGTTCTTTAGAATCACTTGTCGCTCTCCTCGCTCATGTCGCCTTCCTCTCCCGCCGAGAAGAAGGCACTGAGTTTTTTTCGAAGCACCAATATCGCTGCGGTCTCCGCTAGCGCCTTCTCCTTGCGCCGAAGCTCTCGCTCTAGCTCCTTCACCCGGTTCGCTTCCGGACTCGCCCCGCGCCGTCCAGGGCGCATCGCAGAAACCACCGCGCCCTCTATCTCCTGGCGAAATCGCTCCAAGTCTGCCTCGTGAAGCCCCTCGCTCCGCAGAAGCTCACCGAGTCCTGCCTCGCCAGCAGCGGCCGCCGCTAGCACGCCTCCGGCGTCCAGCGCTTGCCTCGTGTCACCTTTCTCGTCGCCATCGCCGGGACTTTCGCCTCCCTCAGCCACTTCGACAACGTTGGCTGGCCCACGCCGCATTCCTTCGAAAGAGCGTTCGCGCTCACTCTCGACGGTCCCATCATCTTCGCGACCATCTTCTCCTTAAACTTCTCGCTGTGCTTCACGGCCTCCTCGGCCTTCTCGCCCCGTCTCGTTTCTCCTCAACTCAGCCATAATCCGTCGCGCTCCGAAATTCGGCCGGCGGGTCAGGGGCGCCCGACCGTGAGAAGTTGGCGTGTTTCGTCTCGAAACGAACGGAAAGTCCGGCCGCAGTCGGTTCAGAATTCAATCTTGCCGTCGGGGGTGACGCGTGGTGTCCAAATCCCTTCAGGAACCTCGGCGTCGTTCCACAAGACAGTCTTCAGCTTCTCCCGTTCCCATTCCTCTGCCTCCTGGGCCGACATCGAGCGGAGAAGCATCGCTCGGGCTGCATCGCGATCGCCAGCTCGAAGCGCGAGTTCCGCGAGGGTTCGATGGGCTTCGGGATTGTCAGGAGGGTTCTCAAAGGCCGGACGGGCGACGGCGTAGGCCCGGCCGTAGGCGTGAAGACTCGTGAAAAACTGCGCCCCGAGCACTGGAGGAACACTTCCTCCCTTTAGGTACGGAGCGAGCTGCACGGCATCGGCAAAGGTCTCTGCCATCCTTCCCTGATCGGTAAACGGCACGAAACGGGAGAGGGCCTCAGTGAGCGCGAGCGTCTCTTCGACTTGCCCTGCTCGAGCACGCACCGTTCCTGCGCGCGCGAGAACAGTCCAGCACTGATCGCACTTGTCCATGGCGAGATCGACGCGGCGAATGGCCTTCTTATCGTCGCCAAGACGGCTCCAGATATCCGCCGACAGCAAGAGGATTCGCCGCCTGCTGCGCATGAGCTCGCGGTACAGCGTGGAGTCCTTGTTCCAGCCTATGCGAGCAACGCCAGGGACCTCGAACGTGAACGCTTTCCCCTGCACAAGGGCGTCGCAATACTCCGCCAATCGTCGAAGGGCGTCGACCTCCAGGTCGGGCGTGACGTCGGCGAGTGCCTCCATACTCCGGTAAGCGAGTTCACCATTGAGAGCCTGGTATCCGGTCCTTCGATTGAACTCAAGGAAGGCCTGCGCGAGTTGGAGCGCGCTTTTCGGGCGGTTGGCGCGTAGCTCGCGAGAGACGTAGTAGTCCTGCGCCGCGTTGTAGTACGGGTTCTGCGTGAGCTCTGCCTTCCAGAACTTCTCCGAAGATGAATAGTCGTCCGAGCGCTCGATGGAGATCGTGGCAAGCGCCACTACAGGCGCAACAAGCCATAGAACTTGGCGAGAGCTAGTCCCGAGATCCACGAAGCGCTCAGCGAGCGCCCCGAACATAAAGGCGATTGAAATCAGCGGGACGTAAAGGTAACGCGGAGAAATCAAGGAAAGCTCACCATGAGGCACAATCCCCGAGACGGGAAACCAGCATCCTAGGAAGCAAAGCCAACCGAGGCCGAAACGTGGAGTCGTCTTTCGCCAACGCCACGCGACAGCGTTGATGAACAGAAATGCGAGTGCGCCCAGGGCCGCATAGTCGTAACGAGGGAAGACGACGCCTTCCACGACCCGGGGGACGGCTCGACCGAGAGTCGTATCCAAAGGCCAGAACACCAGGACAACTGCCCGCCCGAAGGCTTCGAGGGCCGGAGGCATCGTGGTGACTCCGGCTATTCCTCTTTCCCCAAAAGGAGAACCGAAAAGCCAGGCCCGCCATCCGACGTAAGCCACGAGGACCAAGCCGGAGACCAGGAGGTGTATGAGAACCTCGCGGCACCCGGCCCAGGTGAAGCTCGCGATTCTCCGCGATGCGAAATGATCCAGAAGAATCAGGAACGGCAACACCACAGCCATTTCTTTCGCGCTGCACGCGATTGCGGTTCCAAGAAAAACTCCCAAGCCTCCGAGAGCCTTGTTTGCGCTGAACCAGTGCAGGCTGTGAATCGCCAGGAGCATGCCGAAGAGGCACATCGAGTCGCCGCGTCCGCTGATCCAACAGGCCACCTCAGTCTGAGCAGGATGGAGGGCGAACAGGGCAGCGAGAATCAGGGCCAGGCCCTTTGCGTCGAACCAACGGCGAAACATCGTCCACACGAGGACCGCGTTGACCGCATGAAACAGGAGGTTCGTGAGGTGAAAGACGGCCGCCCTTGCTCCGCCCAGCTGCCAGTCCCAAGCGAAGCTGGCGAGCACAAAAGGGCGCCAGAAGATCAGGGAGCTACCGTCAGAGGCGGGATCGAAAGTTAGGTCCCAGATCGTTTCGGTCAGCCAGAGACGCCAATGGTCGAAGGACTGGACCTTGTAGTTTCCGGCGATGAGCAGACGGTCATCGAACAGAAACGGACCAGGGGCCGCCGGCGCAAAGACCGCTAGGGCGATCACAAAGAGGGCAGCCCCCAATAGCCAGGGGCGAACCCCGCGTTCCACATTGGACAAGGTAGGAAGAGTCTAACGGGTTTCGAGAGAAATCGCGAAAGGGAGTATACGGAGCACTACCGAAGGGGTGCTCATCAAATAACAATGGGCAGCCTCCGAAAAGGCTGCCCATTGTGGCAATGCGCCGAGTTGCGCAAGAAGGGGTTATTCCTCCGGGAGCGTCTCGTTGATAGCGGGAGATACGCGGAGCGTTCCGTCAGCCTCGACCTTAGCTTCAATGCTGAAGAGCGAAGTTGTCGTATCGCCGTCAAGATCACCAACGGCTTGTGCCCAGAATCCGGCACCACTGCCGTTTGCCGAGGTACCGTCCGTGCCGGTGTAAGAGTACTGGTAGTACTGCGGGCCCTTCATCGAAAACTTCAGACAGCTCCACCCGGCACCACTCCAATCCGCGTCCGACGACTGATACTTCTGTCCAGCGAGAACTGCGGCCGGGACAGCCGGAGCATTCGGACAGAACTTACGCGACGATCCCACGGAGCCACTCACGGAGAGAAGGGTGCCCTCCATCGTTTCGCCCTCGAAGGAGCTCACAGCACCCTTCCGGATCGCACCAAGCGAGTTCCGCGCTTCACCCGTCTTCGAGCTGGCTACGTATTTCTGCACGCCGTAGATGGCGAGGGAGGCGAGGATGCCGATGATCACGACCACGATCATGAGTTCGATGAGCGTGAAGCCGCGGAGTCGTTTCTTGGTCAGTTTCTGCATATAGAATCTCCTGAAAATTGTGGCCGGGGTTCCGACCGAGCCAATAGCAGGGGCCGTGCCAACTCCTTCCGAGGACGGGGGGCCAATGAGTATTTGGACGGCGGGTCAGGACGGAGCCGATTTGGCGCCCTTTCAGCAAAATCCAGCCGGGGTTTACGCAGGGAACTGTGGGAGAGGGGCCGAAAGGCCCCCCGAGGTGCGCCTGACGAAAATCGTCACCTGTCGAAATGCCCTGACAAACTGCGGCAGGAAGGGCATGAGGGTCGATGTATTCGTCGGGAGCCGCATCCTCCCTGATATTTCACTTCCGAAGTTGCGCTCTCAGCTGGCGGTGCCAATATTGACACCATAAAAATCGAAGAACTGGTAGCCGCTATGCGAACGGCTCCCCAGAACATCCGGTTTTCAGATGCTGTCAAAGTAGCCTGCCACTACTTCGGAGAACCCCGCCAAAAGGGAACCAGCCATTGTGTTTGGAAGATGCCTTGGCCAGGAGACCCTCGAGTGAACCTCCAGAACAAGAACGGGATGGCCAAAGCATATCAAGTGAGGCAGCTACTCGAAGCCATCGGGCTGCATGCAGAAAGACGAAAGTAGAAAGGAAACCAAACCCATGGACCGAGCTGATCTCTATACGTATCGGGTCCTCTGGTCTTCAGAGGACGACGAGTTCGTTGGCCTCGTGGCTGAGTTCCCAAGCCTCAGCCACCTTGCGACGGAGCGACATGCCGCATTGGAGGGGATTGTCGGGCTCGTTCGAGAAGTTTTGCAGGATATGGAGACCTCAGGAGAGATGCCACCCGAGCCTCTCGCTCAGAAGCAGTATTCGGGGGAGCTGCGACTCCGCATGCCACCCGCGATGCACAAGAAGCTTGCCATCGAGGCAGCCGAGGAGAAGACCTCTCTCAATGCCGTGATCGTTCGCCGGCTCGCCGCCTTCTAAACGTCCCCCCCTGCGCCTTCCGGGCCTACGGTCTCTCTGCTCGCGGAAACACTCACACCTTCGGCCCGTGCCCGCGGCGGGCACTCCACACCGAGTAGATGATCACGCACTCCGACTCCCGATCGTACCTGTAATAGATGTGGCAATTCGTCTTGGGCATTGGCCATCGGCGAATCGTTCGTTCTCGCCGGCGGATATAGATGGCTCCGGCTTCCGGTGCCGCTGTCAGCTGGTCCAGCGCAGCAAGAAACTCCTCAACGAACAGCGTCGTCGCGTCGCGATTCTGTCGCCACCACGTATCTTGAGTGCGGAACTGGTCGCGAGCTTCTTTGAGGACCTTGAACTTCACGTCCCTGCGCGCACTTCGGCAAGAAACGCCTGAGTGTCAACGAAACGGCCCGAATCTTCGTCGTCGAATGCGCGATCCAATGAAGAATGGAGTCGCAATCGCTCCTCGTCGCTCAGCAGATCCCCGTCTCGAATCACAAGCTCCACCTCGGTGCCGTCTGGGAGGTTCGTCGGCTCGTCAAGTTTCAGGTGACCGTTTTCTACGCGGGCTTTCAGGGCCATCGGGCGAAGCGTACCGCCTCTCGCCCCCTCGTGCACGTCGGGTGAGTTCAACGGCCAGGACGGCCACTTCCCCCTACCCCCCCGGCTTCGGGGGATTCTGTTCGCGCTCGAGGTGACGGAAGATCGTGCGGGGATCGACGCCGAGGTCGCGTGCTGTCTGAGTCCGGTTGCCGTTGTTGCGCTCGAGGGCTTCGAGAACGTAGCGGCGCTGGAATTCTTCTTTGGCGCGCTCGAGGGGAAGGATCGGCTCGGCCGCATCCGTGCCGAGATCGAGGTCTTCGGGGGTGAGAAGATCTTGGTCACAGAGGACGAGCGCCTTCTTGAGCCTGTTTTCGAGCTGACGAATGTTCCCGGGCCAGTAGTAGCGCTTGATGGCGCTGAGGGCCGCGGGGGAGAAGCCGCGAACCTTACTCCCGAGCTCGTCGGCGTATTTGCTGAGGAGGGCTTTGGCGATGATAAAGACATCATCTCCGCGCTCCCGAAGCGGCGGGAGCCAGAGGTTCACGACGTTGAGCCGATAATAGAGATCTTCGCGGAAGGTCCCTTCGGAGATCATGTCTTCGAGGTTCCGGTTCGTCGCGGAGACGACGCGGATATCCGCTTTTTCTGGCCGGCTATCGCCGACGCGGGTGACCATGCGCTCCTGGAGCGCGCGGAGCAGCTTGACCTGGAGCTGCGGAGTGAGCTCGCCGACTTCGTCGAGGAAGAGAGTTCCGCCGTTCGCCTGCTGGAAACGGCCGCCGCGGCTCGCGATAGCGCCGGTAAAGGCGCCCTTCACGTGCCCGAACATCTCACTTTCCATGAGATTTTCGGGGATCGCCCCACAGTTCACCGTCACGAAGGGACCGCTGGCGCGCTCGCTCCGCCGATGGATCTCGCGGGCAATGAGCTCCTTCCCGGTGCCCGTCTCGCCCGTGATGAGCACGCTGATGTCCGTCGTGGCGACCTTCTGGAGCTTCTTGAACACCTCGAGCATCGAGGGACAAGCTCCGATGATCTCTCCGAAGCGCTTGTCGCCGAGCTCTGCTTCGAGCTTCTGTTTGTCGGCGCGGAGGGCCGAGACGAGCATCGCGTTCGTGAGGAGCAGCGACGCCTGTCCCGCGAACACCGTGAGAATGTCGAGCTGCCGCTTTTCGAAGAGGCTCTTGATCTCGTCGTTCGCGACGTAGAGCGCTCCGATGACCTCACCGCGCGCGACGAGCGGAGCGCACATGACGCTCGAGAGCTGGAGCGCGATGACGCTCTCGCTCTGGCTGAATTTCGTGTCCGTGAGAGCGTCGCTCACGATCACCGGGCGCTTGGATTCGATGACCTGACGCACGATGCTATCGGAGATGCCCCTGCTAGGGCCGTCGAGCTCTCCGGCCTGGACGTTTCGGCTGGCGCGCACAGTGAGCGAAGGGGCGACTCCCTCGTGCGTCTCGACGAGAAGGACCATCCGGTCATCTCGAGGACATTGTCGAGAAGAGTCTCAAGCAGCTGGTCCACGCTCTCGGTCGAGACGAGCTTCTCGCTGAACTGGTAGAGGCGATGGAGCGCTTCGAGGTCCCCGCCGGAGGCGGGGGCACGGTCGCTCGCCGCCGGGAGCAGCTCGCTCAACATGCTGAAGGAGAACTGAGCGTCGCCGAGACAGAGCCGGTCGCCGTTGACCAGACGGGCTCGGCGCTTCCTCTTGCCGTTGATGGTGATGGCGTCGCTGCCAGAGAGGCCTTCGATTTCGAAATCGCGCCCGGAGAAGACGATCTGGGCGTGGTGAGACTCGAGGGTCGCGTTCGGGATGGCGATATCGTTCCCGGCCGCCCGTCCAATCGTCGTGATCGGTTTATGGAGCGGGTAGAGCTGCGGGGGTCCGCTGGGCGGGAAATATCGCAGAGTCGCCATTTACGGCGCCAACATACCAAAATCTCTGGAAAACTCCCATGTCCGTCGCCCGAGGCTTCCGGAGCGTTCTACGTTCGATCTGGACGCGAAAAGTTCGCTCATTCCCACTCCGCGTGGAGCGGGCGCGCGAGCAGAGCTTTCAGGGCCTCTTTCGGAGAACTCCCACCATAAAGCACGGAGTAGACGGCTTCGACGATAGGCATCGCCACGCCGTTCTGCTGACCGAGCTCGTAGGCGCTCTTCGCGGTCGTATACCCTTCGGCGACACCTCGGCTTTTTTCGAGAGCTTCCGCGAGGGTCGCCCCCTGGCCGAGTTTGTAACCGAGAGCGCGGTTGCGCGAGAGATCGCCGGTACAGGTCAAAATCAGGTCGCCGACGCCCGAGAGCCCCGCCACCGTCAACTGGGAGCCACCGAGGGCCATCGCCAGCCGGGCCATCTCGGCGATACCCCGCGTGATGAGCGCGGCGCGCGTGTTGTGTCCGAGGCCTAGTCCATCGATCGCCCCCGCAGCGATCGCGATCACGTTCTTCAGAGCCCCTCCGACTTCGACGCCGATCGGATCTTCGCTCGTATAAACGCGCAGCCACTCGCTCGCGACAGCCTGCTGGACAAGCAGAGCCTGGGCTTTGTCGGTCGAAGCAGCGACGAGGTTCGTCGGCATCCTGCGGGCCACTTCGTCCGCGAAGCTCGGACCCGAAAGAACCACACTCGGCAAAGGCGCGCTCTTCGTTTCGTCTTCGACCACCTCGGTCATGAGCGAGAGGGAGTCCGTCTCGATGCCCTTGCTCGCGATCACCGCCGTCGGGCGCGCGGAAAGGAACGGAAGCGCCGAGCGCAGAGTCGCCCGGAGCACTGGAGAGGGCACAGCGAGCACGAAGAGCTCGGCCCCTTCGAGAGCTCGGCCTAAATCCGCTTCGATCGCGAGATTCTCAGGCAGCGCATGCCCCGGGAAAAAGGCGACGTTTTCGCGCGCCTGTTTCATGGCCGCGGCGTGGTCCGGCTGCCAGGTCCAGAGGGTGACCTCATGATCGCGTTCGATGAGAGACCGCGCGAGCGCCGTTCCCCAAGCGCCAGCGCCGAGAACTGAGATCTTCATTTCCCCACGTCTATAGACGGGGCCGCGCCGGAAAGAAAACCCGCGACTATAGAGCTCGGGCTCTGCGCGACGAAGCGAGAAAATCCGGCCGACGCCCGCGACCTCAAATCGCGGGCAAACCGGCGAAGCTCACTGCGTCGTACCGACGACACCAGCCTCGAGGCGGTACTTCGTCGAGGTCATCACACCCTGCGCGCCCGGCGATTCACCCATGCTGACCCAAAGGCGATACTTCGGACTCTCGAGGAGCGCCCCACCGGACACAAGCGCATGCCCCGGAAGACCCGGCTCCCGGGGGATCGGCGCACCTCCCGCTCCCGACGCGTCCCCTCCCGTATTCGAAGCGCCCCCAGCGCCCGTCTCTCCGCCGCTGCTCGGCGCGCCGCCGCTGCTCGCCGCACTGCCACTGCTCGGGCTCCCGGCGAAGCCGTCGTCTTCGTCTTCCAGAACGGACCCGCCGCCCGCCTGCTTCTGGCCTCCGCTCGCCTGAACCTGGCCGCCACTCGACGGATCGCTGCCCCCGACGCCCGGCTCTTCAGCATCAGAGCTCCCGAGGCGCAGCCCCTCGCCACAGCCCGACGCGACGGAGAGGGCCCCGAGCCCGAGGGATAAGATCCAACCGTACCGCCTCATTTTCGCCTCACGCGCGCACGAAGTCACCCTAAGCCTTCTTTCTCCTACACGTCAATCGCTTTGGGTCGGTTTGGGTGTTCCCCGCTCGGCGGCCTCATGGCACGAACTCGCTCGTTCGGGGCGGCAGAGCACGGAGCTCTCACGGCCCGGCGGACCGGACCATGAACGCATCTCCCCGCTTCACCCCGTACCAGAAGAAGCTGCTCGGCTTTTTGTCCGTGGCGACCTTCTTCGAAGGTTACGACTTCTTCGCCCTGACCCAGGTCTTGCCTCACCTCCGGACCGAGTTCGCCCTCGATCATGCGGAGGCGAGTCAGCTGCTCGGAGTCGTGAACATGGGCGCGGTGCTCGCCTATGCCCTCGTCTCGAAGGCTGACCGCTACGGACGCAAAGCGGTCCTGAACATCACGATCCTCGGTTACACGCTGCTCTCCGCGGCGTCCGGTCTCGCGCCCAACGTCATTGTATTCGGACTCTGTCAGCTCCTCGCGCGCATCTTCTTGATCGGTGAGTGGGCCACAAGCATGGTCATCGCCGCCGAGGAGTTTCCGAAGGAACGGCGAGGGTTTGCGCTAGGGATGGTCGGGGCGATGGCGGGGCTTGGCTCCGTGCTCTGCGTCGCTGTGGTGCCCGCGCTCACGAAAGCCTTCGGCTGGCGCAGCGTGTATTTTGTCGGAGTGTTTCCGCTCCTGCTCGTGGCCTACGCTCGCCGAGGCCTCCGGGAGACCTCGCGCTTCGAGACGAAAAGCGAATCGAAAGAGGGCGAGAGCAACATCAAGGGCCTGCTCAAGAGCGCTTACCGAGGGCGGGCGATTCGCCTCGGGCTGATCTGGTTTCTGACCTACCTCGCGACCCAGAACGCCGTGAGCGTCTGGAAGGACTACGCGATGACCGAGCTCAATTTGTCCGAGACGGCCGCAGGCGGAACCATGACGATCGCGGCTCTCGTCGCCTTACCCGTGGCCTTCCTCACGGGTCCTCTCATCGATCTCGTCGGAAGGCGCATCGGCGCGACCTTGATCCTGACTTTGACCTCTCTCGGCGTCTACGGCAGCTACTCCCTCGCTCCCGGCGCCCTGCTCACCATAGCGCTGACCTTCGCGGTGATCGGCGTGAGCGCGGTCCTGACCGCTTTGAACGCGTTTACGACCGAGCTCTTCCCGACGGAGGTCCGCGGCTCCGCTTTCGCCTTCTCGAACAATATCCTCGGCCGCACAGGCTACTGGGTCTCCCCGTTCGTCGTCGGGGCCATCGCGAATCAAACGGGCTGGGGATTGCCCCTGCG
>Ga0182837_1137_pt1 | contig 12523 bp, 12 predicted proteins | sample Passage237B_FD_121822 | JGI IMG/M metagenome (GOLD analysis project Ga0182837, IMG submission 121822) | reverse complement strand
AACAACACTATCTGGGACAGAGAGCGTCCGCTCGCATCGCTCAAGCAGAGCGTGAGAAAGCCGGTAAACCATGATCTCGAATCGTTTCGCCCGCGCCTTTGTCAGTGTCCTCCTGCTCGGTGTGGCATGCCTTGGATGCGAGCCGCCGAAGCGAAAGACCGTCAGTGGACCTCGCATCGCCGTCATCGATCTGCGTGGTGGCTTACCGGAGACGATGGTCGCGGATGGGCTCATGCCGATCCCGGCGGATCAGACCTACGTCGGGCTGATCCGGAAGCTTTCGGCCACGAAGGTGGGGGATGATGTCCGGGGGATTTTCGTGCGCGCCTCCGATCAGATCCCGCTGCACGCCGCCATGGAGCTCGGGGACGCTCTTTGCTCCGCAAGAACGGCATGCCCGTCGTTTGTCATTCCCACGAAGTCGGCAACGCTGGAGTCGCCTTCCTCTTGGCCGCTTGTGATGAGCGGTGGGTGAGCGCGGCGGGTGATGTGTCGACCGTAGGGATCGCCGCAGAGGTGGTCTACCTGAAAGGCCTGTTCGACAAGTTCGGGATCACCGCGGATATGCTCTCCATGGGGCAATACAAGAGCGCCGTGGAGACCTTCACGAGGGAAGGTCCGAGCGAAGCCACCGCCCGTAACATGAATGAACTTTTGGCCGGGCTCCGGGCAGCGTGGCTCGGCTACGCGGCGCGAGCTCTCGCGCCAGCGGATTCGGCTGCGGTCCTTGCGGCGCTCGAGGACCTTGGGCTCCCCCGGCCGCGCTCCGTCAGGGCCTCGTGACCCATGTTGGGTTTGAAGACCAGGCCCTCGACTCGGCGCGGACGCGCGCTTCGACGGACGAAACGGAGCACATTTTCGGCGGTGCTCGTCGGGACGGCGCAGGTCCCGATGTGGCGGAGCTGGTTCGTTTCCTGAGCGGCAAGAAGGCGATCAGCCCCCGCGGCCGGGTCGCGGTGCTGCCGGCGATCGGCGCTATCTCGATGAACCCCGGGGGACCGCTCGGGGAAGCGGGGATTTACGCGGCGAGCACGGTGCGCTCGCTCCGCCGGCTCCGGGAGGATGAGGGAGTAAAAGCCATCGTCCTCCGTCTCGATTCCCCCGGTGGATCACCGCTTGCCAGCGACTTGATTTGGCGTGAGGTGATGCTGACCCGTCAGCGCAAGCCGATCATCGTCTCCATTGGAGGGATGGCAGCGAGCGGCGGCTATTACATCGCGAGCGCCGGCACCAAGATTGTGGCGTCTCAAACCGCGATCGTTGGATCGATCGGTGTCTTCGGTGGAAAGATTGTGTTCGGTGAAGCCCTCGAGAACTTCGGCGTCACCTCCCACGCCTTTCCTGCGAACCCTGATCCGAAACTGAAGGGCCGGGCGCTCCACATGTCGCCGCTTTCGACCTGGGACGAGGCGACGAGGGGCCGTGTTCGCGACAACATGAAGCACATCTATGACCTCTTCGTGTCACGGGTCGCGGAGGGCCGGCGTATGGATCCCGGCGCAGTCTACGCGACGGCAGAAGGGGCCGTTTTCCTCGCCGAGGTCGGGAAGGCCCGAGGATTGGTCGACGAGATCGGCGGAGTGAGTCGCGCTCTGGCGCTCGCCTTTGAGCTCGCTGATCTGCCGGAGGACGCGCCGGTGACGGTCGAAGGGGGCGGCGAGACCCTTCTCGAGATGTTGTTCCTGAATGACGAGCCCGCAGCGGCGGACGTCCGCGCAGCGCTGCAGAGGTACGCGGTGGAGCAGGGCCGGGGCATGAGTCTGTTCGGGGAAAAAGGGCCCATGATGAGGGAGGCGCTCTCTGACCTTTCGGGCGCCGTTACGCCGCTCGTTCAAGGAGAGACGGTGGTGGCCGCTCTCCCTTACGCGATTCGCATTCAATAGCGCGGGCCGCGCGCGGCTTACGGCGACCCTATCATCCTCTCACAAGTGCGGGTTCTTCTTGCGGAAGAGCACGTGCGCTGAGAGCGGATGATCGAGGGGCAGGGACGGATGCCGGAAGGAACCACCCAGGTCTTCGCTCATCCCGACCCGCCGCATGACCGCCTGGGAGCGGGTATTGGCGGGGACTGTACAGGCGCAGACCTCTCCGAAACCGAGTCCGAACGCATAGTCGAGCGCGGCCTGGGCCGCCTCGGTGGCGATACCTAGGCCAAAATGGGCACGGGCGAGGCGGTACGCAAGCTCAGGGGCGGGCGCGAAGGGGAGGCGCGGATTCAGCTTGATCCCGGTGAAGCCGACGAACTCACCCGTGTCCCCCTTCTCAACGGCCCAAATACCGAAGCCGTCCTTCATGAGTGACCTATGAAATGTCTCGACTTGTTCGAGGCATTGTTCGGCCGTCTGCGGCGGAAGAAACTGCATGACCTCCGGGTCCTGACAGAGGCGGACGTAAGGCTCGACGTCGCTCGGCTGCCAGTCCCGGAGACGGAGCCGGGCAGTGGAGAGGGAGGCGACGGCTCCGTCGACCTGAAGGCGCGACAGCACGCGCTCGGAAGGGAGCGAGCGGACAATGACGGCTCCGGCGGCGGTGAGGCTGGCGAGGGACTCGACGCGTCCTTGGGCGTAGAGGGCGATCTTGCCGCGGGCCCGGAGGGCACCGATGAGATGCTCGACGAGGCGTTCCCCGATGCGGCGGCCTTGCCCGGTCGGCAGAGCCGCGAGCATCCTGAGCTCCGCATCCTGTGCCGTGAGACCCGAGGAGACCGGCGGACCGGAAACCGCGACCCCCAGGATCTCTCCTTCGCCTCGCGCTACGAGCGCACACCAAGGCGAGCGCCCCGCCTCTCGAGTCGCTTCGAGGAGCGTGCGCTCGACCTCAGTCACGCTCGAGAACGCGGCGGCGGAGCCTTGCACCGCCCGGAAGAGGAGGGGCGAGACAATCGGGATGTCACCCGGTCCGCACTCCGTGATTTCCATGGGCGTTTTGACTCAGAGACGGCCGGTGCGCAGAGCATTCTGGACGACGGTCACCGCTTCGCTCACGCGGATTCGCTCCTGGCGCTTGTCGTCGCGGTAGCGGATCGTGATGGTTTCGTCTTCGAGCGTCTGAGCATCGATCGTGAGGCAGTAGGGCGTTCCGATTTCGTCGTGGCGGGCGTACCGCTTTCCGATCGTATGCTGCTCGTCGTACTTGGCGGCAATACCCGCCGACAAGAACTCTGAGGTGACTTGGCGTGCGCGCTCGACGAGAGCGTCGTCCTTCTTGACGAGCGGCAAGATCGCGACCTTGTAGGGGGCGAGGCGCGGGTGCAGACGGAGCACGGTGCGTGCGACCTGTCCCGATTCGTCGAGCTCCTCGTCGTACGCGTCACACAGGACGGCGAGCACACCACGCGTGGCACCGGCTGCAGGCTCGACCACGTGAGGGACGAAGCGGTACCCCTGCTTGCCTGTGGCCGGATCCGTGGCCTCGGCGTCGAAGTAATCGAGCTTCTTCCCTGAACCGGTGCTGTGCGCCTTCAGGTCGTAATCGGTGCGCGAGGCGATGCCTTCGAGCTCGTCCCAGCCCCAGGGGAACTCGTATTCGACGTCGAAGCAGCCGTCCGAATAGTGAGCGAGCTCGTCCTCGCCGTGCTGACGGAAGCGGAGCTTCTCGGGCTTCAGTCCGAGCCCCTTCCACCACAGGAGCCGCTGCTCCTTCCAGTACTCGAGGTACTTCGGACCCTCGCCCGGGAAGCAGAAGAACTCCATCTCCATCTGCTCAAACTCACAGGAGCGGAAGATGAAGTGCTCGACGGTGATCTCGTTGCGGAAGCTCTTGCCCATCTGGGCGATCCCGAAGGGAACCTTCATGGACTGGGATTGTTGGACGTTCATGAACTGAACGAACATGCCCTGCGCCGTCTCCGGGCGGAGATAAACCGCGCTCGGACTGAGAGCCTCTTCTGCGAGCTCGCGGAGCTCTTTGTCGCTCTTTCCAGCGAGCGCACCTTCTTTGACCGCCGTAACCAAGCCGAGGATCGGATCGACCGGTCCGAGGCTGGTCCGGAACATGCCGGAGAAGTCCTTCTCCTTGCTGAGCAAGGGACTGCCGCAATTCGGACAAACGTAGCCGCGGTCGCCTGCGACGAGCCCGTGGATCGTGAGCCCATCTCGCTTGAGCTGCGCGCCGGAGGTGCCTGCGGCTTCGAGGAGCTGCTTCACCTTCTCCTCGCCGAGCTTGGCGCGACCCTTGTCGCTGAACGTCAGGGGAGCCGGAGCGCCCTCGGCGAGCTTGGGCGCCTTGTCTGCGCGGAAGCGCTCCTGGCACACCAGGCAGTCAACGAGCGGATCTTTGAAGTTGGCGAGGTGCCCACTCGACTTCCAGACGCTCGGGTGCATGACGATGCTCGACTCGAGGCCGACAACATCTTCACGACTGTGAACCATGAAGGTCCACCACTCGTTCATGAGGTTCCGCTTGAGCTCAATGCCCATGGGGCCGTAGTCGTACGCGCTCTTGAGACCACCGTAGATCTCAGAGCTCTGGAAGACGAAACCCCGGCGTTTGCACAGGGATACGATCTTCTGCATCAACTCGGGTTCTCTGGAGTCATTCGCCATGGGGCCTCGGTCCTAGCACTGTCGCGCCAGCTGGAAAACGGGATCTAAGGGTCCGCCCCCGCGCCAAAGAGCGCCGCTTGGGCGCTTCGAGCGCGAACCTTCGCAAGGAAGAGGTGCGCCCGCGCGCCGAAGGGCGGGCGCTGAGCGACGGTCGTCGCTCTGTCTCCCGGAGCGGAAGGCGAGAGTGAGTGTGTTTCAGTTCGTCGGGAGCTCGATGCTGCCGAAGAGCTCGCCGAGCTGCTGAGAGAGGTCTGTCCCGATCACGTTGCCTCCGAGGTCAGCTTGGAACGAGAGCAGCTTCCCGAGGAGGCAGGTCTGCATGGCTTCACAGCCCTTATCGAAACACTCGCCAATGTCCTCAAGGGCCTCATCGGAGAGGAGGGACACCGAGTCACTGCAGGCCGCTCGGTCCGCTTCGCTCGGTTCGACTTCAGCTCCCTCGCCACCACATTTCGCCGGAAGCTCGAGAGCCTGGTTGCAAAACTTCTTCCCCGTCTCGCTCGTGGGGAGGTCCTTCAGTCCATCGACCAAACACTCGACCACGTCGTCGCCCGCGGCGCCGCAGGTGCGCCCGGCGGTACAGTCCGCGAGGAGTTCTTGGCCGCCTTTGCTGGTCAGCTGGCTTTCAGAACAAGACTTGGCGCAGGCTTTGACGTCGACCGTCTTGTCGCAGCGAGCGAGCTCGTCGCACTGGTCCTGACAAGCCGCGTCCTTCCCTTTGTAGCTTGAGCCTGAAGCGTTTCCTCCACAGGCCGCCGCAACAAGGGCAAGGGAGACGAACCAAGAGCGGGCGAGGAAAGTGTTCATAATATCCGACAGCTTAGAGCATGTCAGCGACACTGCAATATGGGCGCGGGCTGGCCGAGCGTTCGATGGGTGCGAAGAGGACCACGCGCCCACATTTGCCGGTGATTTCGCGGAAGAGTTCGAAAAGTCACGGGGCCCGTCCTCGGTGGGTGGACTAGCCACGGGGTCCTCCCCTAAAAGCCGGTCGCGCCTTCCAACATGAGACGCTGGCGCGCGACCTCGAGCCCCCAGGCGTTCTATCTGTTACCCGGGGCTTTTCCAGAAAGTTGATGACATGACTGCGAACGTAACTGATTTCCTGACCTTCGATGATGCCTCTTTGAAACAGAAGTGGTCGGGCAAGAAGGTGCCCATGTCGGATGTGTACGAGGCGTACATCGAGGGTCGCGTCGACATCCCCAAGGAGAAGTGGGAGGAGTTTTTCAACACCCGCCACCAAACGCTCACCTTCCGACTCACCGAGTCGCATGTGAAGTGGGGCATCACGCACTTCCTCCCGCACGTCGCGATCCACTCGCTGGGTCAGGACAAGCGCATCGTCAGCGAGCACTATGACCGGGGTAACGACTTCTTCGGCTGGTGCCTCGGCGAGGCCATGGTCTACACCTCGGCTTACTACAAGACCGGCACCGAGGGTCTCGAGGAAGCTCAGTACGCGAAGATCGACCACGTTTCGCGCAAGCTGCACCTGGAACCGGGCGAGCGTCTCCTCGACATCGGCTGTGGCTGGGGCACGTTCGTCGCCCGTTCGGCGCGCGAGTTCGGCGTGAAGAGCTACGGCGTCACTTTGGCGCAGGAGCAGGTCAACTTCGGCATGGATCGTATTCGCGCCTACGGCGTTGAGGATCGCGCCAAGGTTGAGGTCTGCGACTACCGCAAGATTCAGGGCCGTTTCGACAAGATCGTCTCCTTGGAGATGGTCGAGCACGTCGGCATCAAGAACCTCACCGGCTACTACCAGAAGGTCAACTCACTGCTGGAGGACGAGGGCCTGTTCCTCGTCTCTTGGACGGGTATCCGGGGCCTCTATAACCCCCAGAACCCGCTCAGCGCGATGACGATGCGCGGCGAAGACCTGATCTGGGGTCTGTTCATGAACCGCTACATCTTCGAAGGCGCCGACGCCAGCTTGACCCTCTCGGGCATGATCCGCGCAGCTGAAGACGGCGGCTTCGAGGTCGCTGACGTCGAGAACGTCTCCCAGCACTACGTCATCACGCTCCGCCAGTGGCGTGACCTCTGGGTCCAGAACCGTGAGGCAGTTGTGAAGGCGTACGGTGAGCGTTGGTACCGCCTCTGGTACTTCTTCTTGCACTGGTCGGCGCTCATCGGCGAGCAGGGTTCGGCATTCAACTATCATCTCCTCCTGCACAAGAATCACGACAGCTACAACCGCAAGAAGCTCTTCTTCGGTAAGCCCTGGCGCTGATTTCGGTCAGGCGAAGAAGAGGCGAGGGTGGACCTTCTGGGGCCGCCCTCGCTTTCGTTTTGTGAGCAGCTTACGGCCAGGCCCCTCTGTGCGTCGCCCGAGCGCCAAAGAGCGCGGCGCGGTTTTTTGGCCCCGGCCCATCACATCCGAGGTGACTCGGCCGAGCCTTCGCCAGAGTCCGGCCACTCGAGTCAACTCAGGTGTCCAAGCGGGCATTCGGCTCGAACGCGCGAGCGAGGATCTCCCGCCTGGGGAGCCGAGGGAACTCGGGACTGGGTCACCGGTGCGAAGCCAGCTCGCCTCGCCCTGCCGGCGGGTGGGTGGGGGCCGGCGGTGAGCGGTTTTTGTCCTGCGGAGAGGGCGGGATTCGAACCCGCGGTGGGCTTGTGGCCCACGCCCGCTTAGCAAGCGGGTACCTTCGGCCACTCGGTCACCTCTCCTCGTGGGGGCCCGGAAACTAGCGGGCTCGCTATGGATTGCAAGACTTCCTCGACGGACTTTTTTTCTTTGGGAGCCGGCGGCTCTTCCTTTCGGAGCCGCCGACGCGGAGGGACGGGGTGGCTCGTTCGGAGCTCTTTTGGCGCGGGGAGCGGACAGCCCCCAGGCCCAAGGTCGGAAGGGGGCTTGCGGGCCCCCGGGGACGCCGCCATCGTCCGAGAGATGAAGCCCGCGGCGCGAGCCGCGCGTTTGCCTCCCGAAGCGAAACGAACATGGTGAAGAGAGCTCTTGTCCTGCAGCACGTCCCGTTCGAGGGACCGGCGGCGATCGGTGAGGTCTGCCGGGAGGTGGGCCTTGAGGTCGAGGTCCGGCGCCTCGATCTTGGGGATGCCGTTCCCGAGGCGTCTCGCCCGAGGAGTTACTCGTGGTCATGGGCGGGCCGATGGGCATCGGGGACATTGGCAGCCCTGAGTTTCCTTTCCTCGAGCGGGAAGTGGAACTGGTTCGCCGTTGCCTGACCGATGAGGCGCCGATCTTGGGTGTGTGCCTGGGAGCGCAGCTCATCGCCCACGTTGCTTCCGCCCCGGTGCAACCGATGAAGGCTCCCGACGGGGCGCGGGTCTTCGAACTGGGCTGGGCGCCCGTGAAGCTGCACAAGGTGGGGCCGGGCGATCCGATCTTAGGCGGGCTGGAAGGGGAGCTCTCGGTGTTTCATTGGCACGGCGATCACTTCGCGCTGCCCTCTGGAGCGCGCTTGCTTGCATCCACTGAGGTTTGTCCGGCGCAAGGCTTCCTGCTCGGCGCTCGCGCCGTAGGCCTCCAGTTCCATATCGAGGTCGGGCTCTCTGAGATCGAAACTGTCATGGAGGCAGACCGGAGTTTTCTTGTGCGCGCTCGCGGCGAACGGGGTCCCGAGGCGATCCGAGAAGAAACGAAGCTCCACGAAGCTCCCTCGCTCGGAGGCCGACAGCGCCTCCTCCGAAACATCGTCGAATTTTTGGCTCGGGGCTAAGGGGAGTATATCGAGATTCGACCTTGTCGACTCTCGATATGTTTCTTCCTCGAGCGGTTCTCAGATACCGAAGCGAAACGGATTGTTGTGCACCCTTCTCTCATGACTGCGGTATCCGGACTCAACGTTGGCCTCGCGGCGAGGGCCAGAAAGACAGAGCGTCGTTCTGTGAAAAAGGCTAGCCTGCCGAACGCTCAACGGCAGGACCCAATGAAGGCGCCGAAAAGCGCGGATGAACAAGACCGGCTGACGACGGCTGGCTACCGGTTGCTCGCGGGATTTCGCTACGAGGTGCGGCGGTTCTTGGCATTCAGTGAGCAAGCGGCTCGTGGGGCGGGCCTCGAACCCCAACAACATCAGCTCCTCTTAGCGCTCCGTGGTCTCCCTGAAGGAAAGCGGCCGACAGTCGGCACGCTGGCGGAGCGTCTCTGCATTCAGCCCCACACGGCGGTGCCCCTCGTCGACAAGCTCGAGGAACGGGGGCTCCTCCGGAGGGAGCGAGGAATGGGTGACCGTCGAGAGGTTCTCGTGAGGATCACCGCGCGCGGTGAGACCATTTTGCGCAAGCTCTCGAGTGTGCACCGAGAACAGATCGCAAGTATGGGCCCCGCGCTTGTGGAAGCTCTCGATGCGCTGCTCACCGGTCGTGCGCCGGACGGAGAGAACGGACTGATGCTGGGGGCGCTGACGGACCCCAGGGCTCATTTGACTCCCGTCCGCCCCTATGGTGCCCGCACCGCTCGACCCCGCGGGGCCAAGCGGCGCACCTCGAAGTAACATCGCCGATTAGGTGGCAGATTCCACCGAGTGCTTCAGCTCGTCGTAGCGCTTTTCAACCTCACCCTTCACCCGGTCCCAGGTTGTAGCGTTCGCCTGCTCGAGCTCGCGGAAGGCCTCCGTCACGCGACTGCGGCGCTCCTCGATGATCGGGAGGTTGGCGTTGATTTTCTCCCGCTTCTGTCCGGTTTGCGTCACCGACTGGGTGCGGAGCTCAGCGATATCTTTGTCGAGCTCGACCAGCTTGGTCTGAAGGTCGTGGCGGAATTCCTCGCGCATCTTCGAGAACTTCTCCTGAGCTTTGGCGATCTCCCGGTTTGCGTCGGCCTGCGCTCGCGCAGCAGTTTCGTCCGCGTCCCGTTGGGCGCGGAGGGCGCGTTCGTTCGCCTCTGCCTGCGCCTCGTTGGCCTTTCGCTGCTGGTCGGCTGCGGTTTCGCAGCCCGTAGCGACGAGAAGAGCCGTAGTGCCGATGGTGATGGCCTGAGTAAAAGAGATCATCATACTGGTTCCTTTCTTCACGCCACAAGAGGCGCTTGGTTTCGGGACGAAGCATCGATCGTGCCGTTTGGCGGCTGAAAACCATAAGCCTGGAACAAACTTGACGAATCCGCGCAGAACAGCGCCCTTCGTAGGGAAATGGATAGCGCGTCCACGCTCGCGCCGTTGGGCGGCGTGCTCGCCACACTGTGTCGCCGCTGCACGGTCGCTTCGCAGCAAGCAGAGCGCCGAAAGAGTCAGTTCCCATTCGGCCCGCGGCCCAAGGAGGGAAATCGAAGTGTGATTGAAAATGTTCCGAAATGTCGAGAGTGGTTTGATACTGTAGACCGGCCCCCTTTTGCCCCAAGAGCATGAACGCGCACTCGTTTCTCGTAGCGATGACTACTGTGCTCGCAGTTGCTGCGATCACGACCATCGTATTTCAGTGGCTGAAACAGCCTGTGGTGCTCGGTTACATCCTCGCGGGGTTCATCGTCGGACCCAATGTACCGATCCCACTCGTCGCGGATCGTGACGTTGTCCATACGCTCTCCGAGCTCGGCGTCATATTGCTCATGTTCTCGCTGGGCCTTGAGTTCAGCTTGGGGAAGCTGCTCAAGGTGGGGGCCACCGCAGGTCTCACCGCGCTTCTGCAGTCGAGCCTGATGGTCTGGCTCGGGTTTCTTACCGGCCAGCTCTTCGGCTGGACGACGATAGAGAGCCTGTTCGCCGGAGCCATCATCGCCATCTCCAGCACGACGATCATTGCCAAAGCCTTCGAAGAACAGAGGATCCGAGGCTCTCTCAAGCAGCTCGTGGTCGGCGTGCTCATCGTGGAAGACCTCGTCGCGATCTTGCTCATGGCGACGCTGACCGCGGTCGTGACCGGTGCTGGTCTTTCGGCTCGTTCGATGGTCTTTACGGTCGGCAAGCTCGCGCTCTTCTTGATCTTGCTGGTGAGCGTTGGCTTGTTCATCGTGCCGCGTTTCATGCGCCTTGTGCGCCGTCTCGGGCGCCCGGAGACGACGCTCGTCGCGAGCATTGGCCTCTGCTTCGCGATCTCTCTGTTGGCTGAAAAGATGGGATATTCGGTGGCGCTCGGAGCGTTCATCGCCGGATCCCTCATCGCAGAGTCCGGGCAGCAGCACGAAATTCAACATCTCGTCGAGCCGGTCCGTGACGTCTTCGCGGCGATCTTCTTCGTCTCTGTCGGGATTTTGATCGACCCGCGTCTCATCCTCACGCACTACCAGGCTATTTTGGTTTTGACCGGCGTCGTCATCGTCGGAAAGATCTTGAGCGTCAGCTTTGGCGCATTCCTGACGGGAAACGGGGTCCCGACGTCGGTTCGAGCGGGGATGAGCCTCGCGCAAATTGGTGAATTCTCCTTCATCATTGCTGGCCTTGGCTTGTCCCTGGGAGCCACGCGTTCTTTCCTTTACCCCGTCGCTGTGGCTGTCTCAGCCATCACCACGCTCACGACTCCCCACTTGATCCGCGTCTCGGGGCCCGTGGCGAGTTTCGTCGATCGAAAGTTGCCAGGCCCCTTACAAACGTTCGTGTCGCTCTACGCGAGTTGGATCGAGAAAGGCCGACACGCGCGCGCGACGCGAGGGGCCTTGATCCGTCGTCTGATCCGACACGTCGTCGTCGACACGGCTCTCTTTGTCATCGTGGTGGTGGGCGCGACGGTCGGCTTCGGCGCTACCACCAGCTATTTCGTGGAGAAGTTCGGGCTCGAGGAAGACCTGGCGCGCGGGGCAGTCGCGCTCCTTGCTGTGATTTTCGCTGTGCCTCTGGGGGCGGGAATGGTGCGCGTATCACAGCGCCTGGGGTTCGTGATCGCCGAAGGATCGCTCCCGAGCGCGGGGGAAGGGAAGCTCGACCTTGCGGCCGCTCCTCGTCGTGCTCTCGTCTTGACGCTCCAGCTGGGGATCGTGGTTCTGACGGGGCTACCGGTCCTGGCTGTGACGCAGCCCCTGATCGGAGGGTACTACGCCCCCGCTATTTTCGTTGGTTTGCTCGTCTTGGTGGGCATCGCCTTCTGGCGTGGCGCCTCGAACCTCCATGAGCATGTCCGGGCTGGCGCTGAGACGATCGTGGAGACCCTTCTGGCGCAAGCTCGCACCGCCGAGGGCCAGAAGGAGAAGCCCAAAGAGAGCCTCGCAGAGGTGCACATGTTGCTTCCTGGCCTCGGTGAGCCGACACCAATTCGGCTCGAGGAGGACTCGGACGCCGTCGGCCAATCGCTCCAATCGCTGAACCTCAGGGGAGTTACGGGCGCCACAGTCCTCGCGCTCATCCGCGACGGAGAGGGCCTCCTCGTTCCCACGGCCACCGAGACCCTCCGGGTAGGCGATGTGCTCGCTTTGGCCGGAAGCCAGGAGGCGATCGGACGCGCGCGCCGGCTTCTCGAGCACGGCCTCATGGACGAGCCCAGTATCAAGATGCCAATCTTGCCTGCGAACGTCGATCAAGGATAGCGCGTCGTTCGTGCGCTGGGGTCGCGCGGAACGTGGCCGGTGAGACGCCCACGAGCCGTTTGAACGCGCGACTGAGAGCCGATTCAGAGCCATAGCCGACGTAGAGCGCGATCTCCGCAATCGTGTCGCTTGAGTTCTGCAATCGCTCAGCGGCGAGCTGCATGCGCCATTCCGTGAGGTATTGGATCGGAGGACAGCCGACGAACTCGATAAAACGTTCGTGCAAGATCGTCTTCGACAGACCCACTTCGCGGGCCAGTTCATCGAGGGACAAAGGTTGTGCCGGTCGCGAGTGCATGAGCGCGAGAGCATGGCCGACGTGGGTCTCGCGGAGACCCGGTAACCAGCCTCGCGTCTCCTCAGGAAGAGCAGCGAGATGGGCGCGGACGGCCTCGAGGAAGAGAAGCTCGCTCAGATGAGAGAGGGCGCGCTCACTGCCGGTTCGGCGCTCTTTCGATTCGGCGACGGCGAGCTGAATCAGGGGCCAAAGAGCGCGCTCGGTGAGCTCACGGTTTCGAACGAGGAGAACGCGCGGAAGAGCTTTGAGGAGGGGGTT
>Ga0182837_1088_pt1 | contig 13086 bp, 11 predicted proteins | sample Passage237B_FD_121822 | JGI IMG/M metagenome (GOLD analysis project Ga0182837, IMG submission 121822) | reverse complement strand
GCGGCGCCTGCTGTGGGAGGAGCCACGCCGAGCGGGGGAGGGCCTGGAGTCGGGGGCGCCTCAGGCGGCGGTACTCCTGGTGGAGGATCGGGCGGCCTAGCCGCCGCGGGCGGGAGCGCAGGTGGAATCGGCACGGGAGGTTCAGGTCCCCTCGGGCCTGAGGACCCGAAAGGCTTCGCGCAAGTGGAGCGCTTGGATCGCGGCGTCGTCGCCGTCCCGACCCCAGGCGGCGGGAACCTCGTGACCTGGCGCCTATTTGGATACGAACCTCGTGACCTGCCCTTCGTCGTTTATCGCGATGGCCAAGAGGTGACCCCCGAACCCATCACCGACAGCACGAACTTCCTCGACCGGAGCGGCGGGATGGGCTCGAAATATTCGGTGGCCGCGGTCTACGGCGGGGTCGAAGACACCCCGAGCGAACCTGCCCCGGTTTGGACCTCCGGATACCGAGAGATCCCGACGCCGCCTCCGCCGGGCGGAAGCAACGCGGACGGCTCCTATACCTACACGAGCGGCGACGGAAGTGCGGGGGATCTGGATGGTGATGGGCGGTATGAGCTCATTGTGAAGTGGGATCCCTCGAACGCTCAAGATAACTCGAAAGCCGGCCGAACCGGCAACGTCTACATCGACGCTTATACGCTCGACGGCGAGCACCTTTGGCGCATCGACCTCGGCGTGAACATCCGCGCAGGCGCCCACTATACACAGTTTGTCGTCTATGACTTCGACGGTGATGGCCGGGCCGAGGTAGCGATGCGCACCGCGCCGGGAACCAAAGACGGGACCGGAAAATTCTTGAGCACCGGCCCTGCGGCGAACGACGATGATAGCGCTGACTATCGGAACGCGAGCGGATACATCCTCACGGGCCCCGAGTACCTTACGGTTTTCGAAGGGCTCACAGGCAAAGAGCTCGCGACGGTTCCCTTCCAGGTCGCCCGCGGCAATGTCAGCGATTGGGGGGACAACTACGGCAACCGTGTCGATCGTTTCCTCGCCAGCGTGGCCTTCGTCCACCCCTCGGGTCGACCGAGCATCATCATGGGCCGAGGCATGTACACCCGGACGACCTTCAGCTCCTGGTACTTCGATGGCTCAAAGCTCGAGCTCGAATGGATCAGCGACAATCCGTCGGACGGGCCTTACGCGGGTAAGGGCGCCCATAGCATCAGCATCGCAAATGTTGATGACGATCCGATGCAGGAGATTGTGAACGGCGGCGCGACCTTCGACCACGACGGCAAGCCCATCTGCGCCGTTCCCTTCTACGCCCACGGCGACGCACTCCACGTCACGGATCTGATCCCTTCGCGTCCAGGGCTCGAGGTGTTTATGCCTTATGAGGCCGACAAGGTTCCCGCCTACTCGATGCGCGACGCGCGCACCTGCGAGATCCTTTGGAAAGGTCCCGATACCCCGTCCGGCGGCGAAGGTCCTGGACGCGGAGTTGCTGCAGACGTCGATCCCCGCTCTCCGGGAGCCGAGGCCTGGGTCAGCGGGAGCAGCATGATGCGCGGTGACACCGGCGCAAACATTGGACAGAAGCCCCGCTTCGACAACTTCCTCGTGTGGTGGGACGGGGACCTGTCACGAGAGATCCTCGACTCGAACACTGTGCGTCAGGTGGATCCGGAGGGCGGCGAGCTGACGGCCCAGGGGTGCTCCTCGAACAACGGTACGCGACGTTGAGCGCCGACCTGATCGGGGACTTCCGGGAAGAGATCGTGTTTCGCTGCGGCAATACGATCCGCATCTACTCAACGCCGGAGCCCACGAGCCACCGCATCTACACGCTGATGCACGATCCCCAGTATCGCGCGGCCATCTCCTGGCAGAACACCGCGTACAATCAGCCTCCGCACCCGAGCTTCCATATCGGTGAGGGCATGGCTGAGCCCCCGGTTCCGGACATTCGGCTTCCCTGAAGGAGTCCCCTCCGCCGAAGGCCGTGGTAGACCCGAGGGGTCCTCATGTTCGTGCGCACTTTTCCGACCGGACCCCTCGGCTGCAACTGCTCGATCGTCGGTGATCTCGAGTCCAAACAGGCGATCGTCATCGATCCCGGGGGAGACTTGCCCCTCATCGAGCGGGAGCTCGAGGCGGCCGAACTCCAGGTTGTCGCCATCGTTCACACGCACACGCACATCGACCATGTGGGCGCGACGGCGCCGCTCCAGCGCAAGTCCGGGGCGGAGGCGATGATCCACGAAGCTGATCGCTTCCTCTACGACATGCTTCCGGTGCAGGCGGCGCTCCTCCGTATCGACTTGCCTGAAAAGTGCGAGATGGTTGGGAAACTGAACGACGGCTTCAGCATCTCGCTGGGCGGCTTCGAGCTCGGTGTGCTTCATACTCCGGGCCACACGCCGGGGAGCGTCTGTTTCCATTGTCGGGCGGGTTCCGACTCCATCGTGTTCTCCGGCGATACGCTGTTTCAACGCAGCATTGGCAGGACCGATCTTTGGGGGGGCGATAGCGCGCTCATCCTGCGCTCGATCCGCGAGCGCCTGCTCACCCTCGACGATGACGTGCCCGTCATTCCGGGGCACGGCGGAGCGACCTCGATCGGTGCTGAACGAGCCCACAATCCTTTCCTGCGTCGATGAGCGACGCTCTGCTCGCGAGAGCTCTGCGGCTGCGCCTCCGCGACGACCGGCGGGCGCCATCAGGTTGTGACCGAAGTGTGACGGGCGCCCTCGGTTCGCGCGCGTCATGCTGAGTTATGGTCGACGAATCTTTCGAGAGACTCGAGAGCAAGCTTCGACGTTTGCTTCCGAGTGAAGTGTTTCAACCCGCCGAGAGCCGCCTTTTGTGGCTCCCGTTCCATTACTCCGTCATTGCGCTCGGTGTCCTTGCGATTGTCTGGACCGACGCGCTCTGGGTGAAGTTCCTCATCTCGTTTTTCCTCGGGCTCTCCTTCGCGGGCCTCGCCTTTGTAGGACACGAAGCGCTCCACGGCGCGCTCACCAAACGGCGGCACTTGCGACGCATCGCCGGGGTGCTTGGCTTTCTCCCCTTCAGCCTGCCTCCGCGGCTCTGGATCGCTTGGCACAACCGCGTCCATCACGGAAACGCCAACATCGCCGGCCTTGACCCGGATGCGCTCGCGACCCTGGAGGAATACCAAGGAAGCAAAAAAGCCCGCGCTATCACGAACGTTCAGGCGAAAACCCGCGGGATCGTGACGCTTCTAATCGGGTTCACGGTCCAAAGTCTCCAGGTCCTCCTGAGCTCGGTGCGTTATGGCCTCTTGGACGCGAGGGGGCGTCGATTGGCCCTACTCGAGACCCTCGCCATGTTTGGATTCTGGGTTGGACTCGGCGCGCTGATTGGCTTTGGCAATTGGCTGTTCGCGTTCGTGGTTCCGCTCCTCATCGGCAACGGGATCGTGATGATGCACATCGTGACCAATCACGGCTTGTCCCGCCTCGTCGATCACAACGACACTCTCGCCTCGTCTCTCTCGGTGACGGTGCCTCGCTTCTTCAGCTTCTACACGCTCGACTTTGGCTACCACACCGAGCACCACCTGCTCCCCGGGGTCAGTCTGCGGCACGGACCAGCGATTCGCGAAAAAATCCTCGAGCTCGCTCCCGACCGCTACCAGAGCCTTCCCCTGAGCCACGCGCTCCTCCGCTTCTTCGAGCAACTCCGGGTCTACCGTGACCCCAAAACCCTGCTCGATCCGACCACCGGAAGAACGCGGAAAGCCCTCGGCGGACGTCGGGAAGGCCCGGCGCCTCCTTCCTCGAAGTCGCGCCCGAGGAGAGCTCCCGCTCCCCGGATCCGACCGGCGCTTCACCCGGTCCGCGGCTGAACTCCGGCGACCTTTTGGGGCTGTGCGCGCTACCTTGCGCGAGGGTCCTGAAGCGGGGATCGTTGCCCCCTGAACATGACCGAAGCGTTTCGAGTGTGCAGCACCTGCCGGACTCCCATCGCCTACGGAGCGAAGTACTTTCGCTGCAGCGTCTCTACCTGCAATCAGAAGCGGACGGCTCTCTACTTCTGTTCGGTGCCTTGCTGGGACGCGCACGTGCCCGACGCTCGTCATCGAGATGCTTGGGCGGAGGAGGTGGTCGCGCCGAGCGGTCCTTCGCCGGAGACTCCCGCTGTGAGAAAGATCGTAGGAGCGAAGCCCGCGGAGACTGCAGCTGCGGCCCCTTCGGCCGAAGACGACGCAGACATTCTCGTCGTGGTGAGCAGGTTCAAGAAATATGTGGCCGACCGCAGCGGCATGAACACTTCTGCAGGAGTGATGCCCCTCCTCTCGAAACACCTGCGCGCGCTTGCGGATCGGGCGATCCGGGAAGCGGAAGCGAATGGCCGAAAGACGGTGCTCGATCGAGATGTCGAAGAGGCTGTGCGTCGGTTCGGGCGCGCGCCCTGAGCCGCAGTCAGAAAAGAGAGAGCTGACGGCGCCGGTCGCGAGGCCGCTCAAAGGTCCCTGTTCGGGGCTCAGGGAACTCTTCGAAGCCGAGGCGCTCCTTTGTCTTGTCGAAGACGGTCGCGAGCGCGCGCGCGTAGGTCCCCTCGGCGCGAAAGCGGGAGAAAAAGCGCGGATCGTTCATCTTCCCGCTGCGCATCTCCCCGACGCGCCGGAGAATTTTCTCTGCTCGCTCGGGAAAATCGCGGAGAAGTCTCTCGACGAACACGTCGCGGCTCGCTCCCGGCAGACGCAGAGGAATGCTCAAAGCTGAGCGCGCGCCCGCAGCTCGGGCCGCTTCCAGGATCGGGATGATGTCGACGTCCGAAAGGCCGGGGATGAGCGGCGCGATGTGGACCATGACCGGGATGCCGCGCTCGGAGAGGCGTCGAATCGCCTCGATGCGCCTTTGGGGCGAGGGAGCATAGGGCTCGACCTTCCGCGCCGCGTTCGCGTCCCAGAAGGTCACACTGACGGACACCCCCACAAAAGCGACCTCGTTTAGCTTCTCGAGAAGATCGATGTCCCGCTCGATGAGGGCGGACTTGGTGATGATGTGGACGGGGTTTTTGTACTCGAGGCAGACCTCGAGGCAGCTGCGCGTGAGGCCCAGCTTTGCTTCGAGGGGCTGGTAGGCGTCGGTATTTCCGCTCAGGACGAGGAGCTCCCCGGGCCAGCTCTTCTTCTCGAAGGTTTCTCGGAGGAGCTCCGCCGCGCGCGGCTTGTAAAAGAGCACTCGCTCGAAATCGGTCCCTGCGCCATAGCCGAGGTACTCGTGGGATGGTCGCGCGTAACAATAGGAGCAGCCGTGCAGGCAGCCGCGGTACGCGTTGAGGCTGAAGCGGAAGGGGAGATCGGGACTTCGATTCTCGCTGACGATACTGCGGCTCACGTCCTCGATGAGCTGGACCTCTTGGTCAGGCGTCTCTCCCTCGTCGTAGTCGACCGAGAAGCGCTCGAAGCGGCTCGTCGGGTTCGCCAAGGGGAGGGGCCTCGCCATGCCGCGAGTTTAGCTACGCGGATGTTCAGTGACAATTCAGCTTCTTGACCCGTGGGAGGAAGTAGGTTCGGGTGTACGGGGGACGGCGCTTTGTTCTAGAAAACCGCGAGTTTCCCCGGTCCCCCGAAAAGGAGTTCCCCCTGCAGTCTGTCGAAAAGCCCGCTACCCCCCCGCCTGAAGCTTGGGCCGGTCTCGTTCAAGTCGCCGACCTGGTCAAGCGCCCTCTGGAGCGCTTCCTGGCCATCCAGGCCGCGAGCGGCATCTTACTCCTCGTTTGTGCCGCGCTTGCCATCACCGCAGCAAACTCTGCGTGGGCTGATGGTTATGAGCACTTTTGGAGCACGACCCTGGGGATCAAGGTGGGCTCCTTCGTTTTCGAGCGCTCCCTCGAGTGGATCGTCAACGATGGCTTGATGGTGATCTTCTTCTTCGTGGTGGGGCTCGAGATCCGCCGCGAGATTGCTTATGGGGAACTCTCCGAGTGGCGCCGCGCGCTCCTCCCGCTGGCTGGAGCTCTCGGCGGCATGGTGGCCCCTGCCCTTCTTTACCTAGCATTCGCTGGAGAGCCTTCGACGCGGGCGGGGTGGGGTGTGCCGATGGCGACGGATATCGCCTTTGCCGTCGGCGTCTTGGCCTTGCTCGGGGACCGGGTGCCGCCAGCGCTGCGCGTCCTGCTCTTGGCCCTCGCTGTGATCGACGATCTCGGAGCGATCTGTGTGATCGCTTTCTTCTACTCGAGCGGCATCGAGGCCTATGGCCTCTTGGTCGCGGCACTCGGCTCCTTCGTGATCCTCTTCATGCAGAGGCTCGCTATCCGCCAGAAGCTCGCCTACGTCCCTCCTGGACTCGTGGCCTGGGCTGGCATCTACGCGGCCGGGGTGCACCCGACGATCGCGGGGGTGATTGTTGGCTTACTCACGCCGGTCCGGGCGTGGCTCGGGCCCGAAGGGTTCCAAGGACGAGTCAGTCGCGAGCTCAGTCGCCTCGAGGAGGCGGGAGTGAAAGATCCAGACCCGGAGGTCCTGCACGCAACGCTGCGGGGCGTCGAATTTGCCGGGCGCGAAGCCGTCTCGCCCGCCGAAGCCCTCATCGAACGGCTCCATCCCTGGGTTGCTTTCGGCGTCATGCCGATCTTCGCTCTGGCGAACGCGGGTGTGAGCCTTTCGGTGGAGAGCCTGGACGCGTCGGCGTGGAAGGTGATCACCGGGACGGGCGCGGGCCTCTTCCTCGGTAAGCCGATCGGCATTTTCCTTACCTGCTGGCTGCTCCTGAAGCTCAAGATTTCGACGCTCCCGCTCGGTCTGGGGCTCCGTCACCTCGTCATCCTCGGAACGGTGGCGGGCGTGGGGTTCACGATGGCGCTCTTCGTCGCGCAGCTCGCTTTCTCAGATCCTACGCTGCTCGGCGCCGCCAAGCTGGGCATCTTAGGGGCGAGCTTGGTGAGCGGAATCGTGGGACTCATTTTAGGACGACTCTTGCCCGTCGCGCCTCGGGTTCCCGGCCAAGCCCGCACTGTCGACGAAGCGGAGCGCTCCACGGAAGCCTGACCCCATGTCGCCGCCGCCGCGGCTGTCAAAACGGGACTCACGGAGTGCTCCTTGAGCTCAAGGCGCGACGATCGGGAAGAAGACACGTCGGTCAGCTGTCGATAAAGTGGCACCCCGTGAGCGGGGCCGAGCCGTCGCTTGCTTTCGGCTCCAGAGGGCCTAAATCAAAGGGAAAGGAGCGGAAACAATGAACATTGACATTGGAATCGAGGCGGGTAAGCGGGAAGAAATTGCGGCTGGGCTCTCCAAGGTACTTGCGGATACCTATACCCTCTACCTCAAGACTCACAATTACCACTGGAACGTGACGGGCCCGATGTTCCAGACGCTGCATCTCATGTTCGAGACGCAATACAACGAGCTCGCTTTGGCGGTAGACCTAGTGGCGGAACGTATCCGCGCTCTTGGCTTCCCCGCTCCTGGGACCTACGCGGACTTCAGCCGTCTCTCGGCGATCCCCGAAGAGCCCGGTGTCCCGAAGGCGGAGGAAATGGTCGCGAAGCTCGTCGCCGGGCACGAGACCGTCGCGCGTACGGCGCGTCAGGTCTTCAAGCTCGCTGAATCCGTGAGCGATCAGCCGACCTGCGATCTCTTGACCCAGCGCATGCAGACCCACGAGAAAACCGCCTGGATGCTGCGGAGCCTGCTCGAGAAATAAGGGCGAAAAGCCCGGCTGCCGCCTCAGGGGAGGACGAAAAAGGTTATGGATCTCTCATCATTTCCCATCACGAAAAAGTGGCCTCCGTCCTTCCCTGACCGGCTCCAGCTCTATTCCTTCCCGACCCCGAACGGCGTGAAGGCCTCGATCTTCCTCGAGGAGGTCGGGCTGCCCTACGAGGCACACCGGGTCGACTTCGGTTCTCAAGAGCAGAAGAGCGAGGAGTTTCTCTCCTTGAACCCGAACGGCCGGATTCCCGCGATCCTCGACCCGAACGGTCCTGGCGGGAAACCGATCGCCCTCTTCGAGTCCGGGGCGATCCTTCTCTACCTCGCCGAGAAAACTGGCCAGCTCCTGCCTCGGGAAAAGTACTACGAAGGTCTCGAGTGGCTCATGTTCCAGATGGCCGGAATTGGCCCGATGTTTGGACAGCTCGGGTTCTTCTACAAGTTCGCGGGGCGTGAGATCGAAGACAAACGACCTCTCGACCGTTACGCGGCCGAATCGCGCCGTTTGATCTCGGTCCTGAACGGACACCTCCGGGGCCGAAAGTACATGCTGGGAGATGAGTTCTCCCTCGTCGACATCGCGATCTTCCCTTGGGTGAGGGGACTGCTCTCCTTCTATCAGGCCGGGGATCTCGTCGGCTTTTCGGACTTCCCTGAGGTCGAGCGAGTGCTCGAGTCCTTCTTGGCGCGTCCGGCGGTGCAGCGCGGTCTGCTCATTCCTGAGTGAGGGAGGCTGTCCGCCCTAGGGCTCGCCCGAGTTTTTGTCCCCGAGTGACCCCTAGAAAGATCTGAGCCCCGGGGCCACCAGAGCGGCGGAGGCCGGGGCTCTTCTCGTCTGGCGCCAAGAGCTCGGTCAGGAGGCCTGCGCTTGGAAGGTGTGCGGGACGTCGGCGACGGGCAGGTGCTCGTTGAGCTCACCGAACTCAACAGTGCCACTCGCGACGTCATACATCGCGCAGACAATCGCGATCTTTCCTTGGTCCATGAGCTCCTTGAGCTTCGGACTCTTGGTGACGAGATTGTCCATCGTGCGGTTGACGTTGCGACGGGCGACCTGATCGACGAACTGAGCCCGATCCTCGCCTTGAATCTGGAGAGCGAGGTCGTCATCGATCGACTTTTGGATCTCGTCGACGAGGACGTCGATGTGCTTGCAGCCGAGCTTGGTTCCGACGCTGGTCGTCTCTCCGAGATCTTCGACGGCAGCCGTGACAGCGCCACAGCGCGTATGGCCCATGATCACGACGAGCTTCGCGCCAGCAGCGGCGCAAGCATACTCGACGCTGCCCATGACCTTCTCGCGAGCGACGTTGCCCGCGACGCGGACGCTGAAGATGTCGCCGATACTGGCGTCAAACAGGATCTCCGCCGGCGCGCGGCTGTCGATACAACCGACGACCACGGCGAGCGGTGACTGAGCGGCCGCGGTACCGGCGATCTGACGCGCAGCGTCGTGGCGGAAGTTCTCACCGCGCAGGAAGCGCTCGTTGCCTTGCTTGAGGAGCTCGAGCACCTGGGCGGGGTTCATCGTGCGCTGCACACCGCGGGTGACGTGCTCCTGGAACAGGATGACGTCGGCCAAATCGGAGCGATACCGCTCGAGTCCAACCATACTGACCTTGAGGTCGTGGGCGGGGGCGTGATGGTGCACGAAGTCCGAGAGGTAAGTCAGGATGTCGGGATCGATGTAGTCGGCCGACCGGGCGTCGAGGAGCACGTGGCTGCCGCGCGGGACCTCATCGAGGGCGCGTTCCAGGACGGAGCGTCCGAGGAAGCTGACTTGCTCGACGAACTCGATGCGCACAAGCTCGTAACCTGCGCGCTTCTCCACGAGTCTACGTACGGGACGGCGGGAGTTGCTGTAGAGAATGAAGGTGATCGAGATAACGAGGCCGATCACGATGCCCTTGAGCATGTCCGTGAGAACGATCGCGGCGACGGTCGCGAGGAAGGGCAAGAGCTGAGCCTTTCCGCCACGGGCCATGCTGACGAAGAGGCTCGGGCTGGCGAGTTTGAAGCCTGTGACCACCAGGATGGCTGCGAGAGCCGAGAGCGGGATGGTGTTCAAAAGCGTGGGCAAGAAGAGCACGCAGAGCAGGAGGAGGATGCCGTGAATGATGGCGCTCATCTTCGTCTCTGCGCCTGCGCCTACGTTGACGCTTCCGCGGACGACGACGCTCGTTACGGGCAGGCCACCGAGCAGGCCCGAGGTCATATTCCCGATGCCTTGAGCCACGAGCTCACGGCTGGCCGGTGAACGGCGCTGTTTCGGATCGAGGGCATCGACAGCTTCGAGATTCAAGAGGGTCTCGAGGGAAGCGACGATGGCGAGCGTCACCGCGGCCATGTAGGTTGCTCCGTTGGCGAGGGCGCTGAAGTCAGGGGTCGTCAGGAGCTCAAAGAACGCGGACTTGTCCTCGAGGACGGGCACCTGGACCAGGTGGCTGGTGGCGAGCTCAAAGGGCCCTCCGAGGGACGAAAGCGCCTTGGTGAGAAGGACACCAATGGCGACGACCGCGAGCGGAGCCGGGATCTTCGTTCGCTTGAGCAGGGCTACCTTGTCCCAGACAAGCAAGAGCCCGATCGAGACGAGGCCGATGATGAGCGCGGTGTATTGAACGTCGAAGAATGACGCGAGCACCTCGGTGAAGGTGTTCTCGCGATCCGCCTGTTCGAAGGCCATGTCCCCGATCGGGTCCGGATCGTGACCGATCACGTGGGGAACCTGCTTGAGGATCAGGATGACGCCGATGGCAGCGAGCAGACCTTTGACGACCGCGGACGGGAAGAAGTGCGCAATGAACCCGGCGCGCACCAGACCGAGCACGAGCTGGAAGACTCCTGCGATCACGGTGGCGGCGAGGAAGGCGCGGAACGAGCCGAGGGTGGCGATCTGGGTCGCGACGATAGCGGTCAGACCGGCAGCAGGGCCGCTGACGCTCGTATGGGATCCGCTGAGCGCGCCGACGACCACACCGCCGACGATGCCCGCGAGCAGGCCGGAGAAGAGGGGGGCCCCGGATGCCAATGCGATGCCGAGGCACAAGGGGAGCGCAACCAGGAAGGTCACGCTTCCAGCGGGGAAGTCTTTCGAAAGGGTCTTGAACATCGGGTAGATTCTCGGTTCAGAAGGGTCGGTGGACGACTGCCTGTGAGCGAAGGGAGAGCGTGAGGTCGACCAGAATGCGATGGGAGCTCTCTCTGGATCGCGAACTGGTCCGCGAGGTCTTCGTGATACGAATCTCGTCGCGCTCATCGCTGTGCACGTCGCGCATCACCAATGCTCAGGATATCCCCACAGATCCAAGGTCGCGCAAGGAGGAAGCAACACAACGTGAACGATTCTCGCTGCGGGATCGAAATGTGTTCCTGATTGGTGACTCTCAAATAGCTCAGTTGTCGGAATCTCCAGACGCCGCATCAGGTGCTGTGCGGAATTTCCGACACGTGCCTAGGGCGACCGTCGGTCGCTCGGGTCGGCGGGGGCTGCCGGCGGCGCTAGCCAGCAAGTCCCTGAGAATCCGGAGCTTTTCGGCGCGATCCTGCGCGCATTGTCGTAGTGGAGCGCGTTCTGGCCCGGGGGCCTGCGCCTCCCGAAACGTTGGAGAGGCGGGCGCGCGCCTCATGTTTCGTGATTTCGAGACCGCATTTCGAGACCGCACCTGAGCGCGATCTAGCTCCACTCCGGCTCGGGCTTGTTTTCAGTGGGACTGCTTTGCCCAGAGAGACCTCCGAAGACGGCCCGATCCCAAAAACCACTTGTGATGCAATAGTGGCTTCGGTGGGCGCCCGTGTGGTGGCATGCGTGCTGCTCGGGGGAGAGCAAGATACCTATGCGCTGCGCCCTGCGCACCCAGACTGGAACGACTCGTTGATGAGCCCAGACGTGAATCTGGCCAGTGAGCACAACCCAAAACGAAAGGCTCACTAGGAAAAACGCGACTCCGACATGGAGCCCGGTCACCGAGACTGGCGCGGAAGCGTCACCAACGACGAGCGCTCCTGCCAGGAAAGGAATCGTCCCGATGGCGTGGGATCCTATGCGTTCGCAGAGTCCGTGGCTCAGGATCGCGTCGGGGAAGCTGTGGTGCTCGCGGAAGGGAGCAATGAAGCCGGGACCTAAGATCGGCCAAGCCGAATGCCCGATGCGGTCGCCGGCGAAATGAATGAGGCCACTCAGCAGGTCGGAGAGGAGCCAAGCTAAGAAGAAGCTGAGCGCCCCGAGGGTGAGCGTTTCCTCGATCGGAAGCGCGCTCGATAGAATCACGGTGCGCATCACTGCCCATGACAAGAGGAGAGTGAACGCAAGCACGCCCAGGGTCTCAAGAGCCCGCACCCAGGACGCCTGAACCCCGGCTCGTTCCTCTTCGTGACACAATGCTCCTTGTTTCTCGCGGCCCGGCGATGGACGCTCGCTCTGATGTTCCAAGAGTTCTACGGGAGCTTCTTTCAGCACCCCGTGATGCTGTGGGCGATCCCGCTTCTTTACGTCGGGCTCCGTTTTCGCGCGCTGTCCGGGCTCGAGCGACCGAGTTTCCTCGCGCCTTACTTGAAGCTGGTGACGGTCGGAACCCTGCTCGACGCGACCCTCACGACCGAAAGCATCATCGAATGGGCTTCCGTCTCCCCCGGGCTTGCCCAAGCGATCGCGATCGTTTTTGTCATCTTGGGTGACTTTCGCGTTCTCTATCTTGTTCTTCGCCTGCACGGTTCTCCCTATCAGACAGGGATCGCGGCTCTCGCGATGAGTCTAGTCGTACCACTCCTTCAAGGTCTCCTCACGCAGATTTTCCCGGAGTGGTTCGCAAACGTGCGTCACACGTTTTTGGTCTATGAGCTCTTGTTCATCGCGCTCCTCGTCGCGCTCCTCTTGCGACAGAGAAAGCTGGAAAATGAACCGGGCGTCCAGCTCGCGCGCGATGTGCTTGTGTATGCGCTCACTTACTACTGCCTATGGGCCACTGCCGATATCATCATTGTCGCCGGCTTCGACGTCGGCTACCTGATCCGCGTCATCCCTAACGTGCTTTACTACGGTGTGTTCGTCGTGTTCGTCGACTATCGGGCCTCTGTCCGTCCCCTGGGGACGCGGAGTCTAAAGGCGACGCTTGTCGTTTCCTTGATTGCTCTTCTGGGGCTCCCCTTGGGATGTTCGATGGCAGCCCGGCTCCCTGTGGGGAGACGCGGCCCGTCAGCACAGAGGCGCCGCGAGTTGCCCCAGAGAGCGCGCGCATCAGACTCGGAGACCCAAAAGGCGAGGGCCGTGAGGTGACCCTCGCCGAGGTGGAGAAGGCGCTCGGCGCCGGCAAGAAAGTCGAGACGTTCGATCCATATTACTCGGCTCACAAAGCCTTTTGGGGATGGCCCGCGTCGGAGTTTTTGGCTTGGGCATTTCCCGGGCAGGGCGAAGGAGGCGAAGTGGAGCTCCGAGCGGTGGACGGATA
>Ga0182837_1090_pt1 | contig 13207 bp, 12 predicted proteins | sample Passage237B_FD_121822 | JGI IMG/M metagenome (GOLD analysis project Ga0182837, IMG submission 121822) | reverse complement strand
GAGACACCGGGCTCAGTGTGGTTCAGGAGGTCTAAAGTCCTAGGGCGCGCTTGCGCGCCGTGCCAAAATGCTGGGTTCAACTGGACTCAGATGAGAAAACGGTGCGCGAGGAGGGACTTGCACCGTCGCAGAGCGTTAGACGCCACGTACTCAGTCTATGAGACACCGGGCTCAGTGTGGTTCAGGAGGTCTAAAGTCCTAGGGCGCGCTTGCGCGCCGTGCCAAAATGCTGGGTTCAACTGGACTCAGATGAGAAAAGGGTGCGCGAGGAGGGACTTGAACCCCCACGAGTTACCCCGCCGGAACCTAAATCCGGTGCGTCTGCCAATTCCGCCACTCGCGCCTGTCAGGGGAGTGCTCCCTAGCGCGAGTTCGCCCCTCGCGGAAGGCATTCTGTCGATGGGCCGCTAGCGCGGCCATCCGGCCCTCTGGGGGGCGGCCACCTCTTGCTCGAAATTCGAGCTGCTTCCCATTTCCGACGAGCAGGAGCGAAGAATCTGTGATGAGCTTGAGGCGCGTGTCCGCATTCTTCCGCCGTTCCTCGTGGCCCTTCGTTCTTGTCTTCGGTGCCTGCTCTCTCGGTCGCCTTTGGTACGAGCGAGAGGCCGCTGCCCGGAGCGATCTCCCGCCCCCAACCGAATCGGGTGCGGCCTCCGGTTCTCTCGAGTCCGCGGCACCGAGCCCTTCGGGGAGCCCGTCCTCTGGTGGTCCGCGCGTGGTGCCCAAAGAGGTCAAACCCACTTCCGCGCCGGGCAACGACGCGTCACATCACGAAACCTTGCGCGTATGCGCCTGGAACGTCCAGAAGCTCGGACACAATAATGGGAAGGATTTCCCCGTCGTAAAAAGGGTCATCGAAGACCATTGTGACGTGACGGTGCTCACGGAGGTGATGCAAAAAAAAGGCGCGGCTCCTGGTTACGACAAGCTGCGCTCTGAGCTCGGAGACGCTTGGACAGGGCTTCGAACTCTGACGCCCCGGCCGAACACGAACTCCGGGAACTCCGAGTTCTACGCGATCGTCTATCGAAAGACGCTCCTCGAACTGTGTGACGGGTGGTCCGAGCTCGTCTACGCGGCGGACGGCGACGGTTCTGTGCAGGCGAGAGGTCCTGATGTTTTTGTTCGTGAGCCGGCGTTCGGTTGTTTCCGCATGCGTCGGCAGGCGGGCGAGTTCGACTTCCTGCTTGGCGCATTTCACGCCAAGGCGCATCGCGGCGCCCAGGACCGCGAGCGGACGGAGGCGGAGGTCCGGGCTCTGCAGGAAGCGATCGAGTCGGTGCGCAAACTGCGGCCCGGAGAAAATGACGTGCTCATCGCGGGCGACTTCAATCTCACGCCCGACGAGCTTGCCAGCGTGACCCACCTGGCCGTCCTACAAAAGGGAAGCGGTTCGACACTCAGCGCGAGCGGCGGAAGGAGCGCGAACCTGCTTGATGGGTTTCTCCTCGAGAGCCTCGCGCTCTCCCCTGAGGTCGCGAGCAGCGCGGAGGTCTTGGACGTCAGAAAACACGCGGGAAGCGCTCGAACGTTTGCCCGAACGGTGAGCGACCATTTGCCCGTTCGCCTCGTGCTTCGCGTCGTAGGGCCGGACGACGACTGAGACAATTCTTCTCATGCTGTAGTATTCTTGCCGAATCGCAGGGGCGCCCGAGATCCAAGCAGAGAATGAGACCGGCGCGGAAGCCCACTAGGGCCTTCTGGTATCCTGATCCAATCCTTGGCCGGTCACTCGGCACTCTCCCGGACCATTCCCCATGATTCGACCCATCCACACCGTTTCCCTTGGCCTCTTTTTGGGCGCAGCTCTAGCGCTCGGTCCCTCTTGCTCTTCCGGAGGATCGGGGGGGAGCGGGCCCGGAGTCGGGGGCTCATCAGCTCCGGGCGGCGGCGCAACGGGCACGGGGGGAACGTCCAGTGGGACCGGTGGTGAGGGCGAGGATGGTGATGACTTCGTCATCGGCTCCGGGGGCGGCGAAAATCCAGGCGGCTTCCAGTGTGACTCCTTTGATGAAATTGCCTGTGATGGGTCGGCTCTCACCGCGACTCCCATCGAAACGAGCATCCTGCTCGTGCTCGATAAGAGTGGGAGCATGAACCTTCAACCTGACGCGAACTCGACGGTGTCGCTCTGGGAGTCAGTCAAGGCCGCCCTTGCGACCTCCCTTGAGGAAGCGCCCGAGGGCATCGCCTTCGGCCTCGAACTCTACCCGATGAACGACGAGTTCATCATCCCGGAGAACTGCGGTGACATCTGTTGTTCGATGCCGAGCGGCGATCGAATGGATGTGAAGGTTGCACCCGGAAAACGCGCCCGGGACGCCATCCTCAAGGTCATTGGGGAAAATCAGCCAGGCGGTGGCACGCCCACCGCTGCGGCGCTGAAACGAGCTCTTGACTATTTCACGGTGGGCGAGGGCAAAGACCTGGGCGGGCAGCGGTTCATCTTGCTTGCTACGGACGGCGGGCCGAACTGTAACGCCGACACCTCGTGCACTATCGACGCTTGCACGCGGAACATCGATGGCGGATGCCCTGATGAGAGTGTGAACTGCTGTGCATCGAGTCCAGAGGCCTGCCTCGACAAAGATGGTGTTCTCGAGCAGGTCGAAGCGCTTTCGGCCGCAGGTATCGATACCTTCATCATCGGGCTCGATGGAACTCAGGCCTATGCGGACTCTCTGAATGCCTTCGCTGAAGCGGGCGGCCGACCGCGCAAAGGCGCTCCGGAGAAGTTTTACAAGGTTGACGCTGCGACGGGCACAGCTGCAGGGCTGGCCGCCGTATTCCGCGAAATCACGACACAGCTTGTCAAGGATTGTGATGTGGCGCTGAAGGACACCGTCGACGTCAAGAAGCTCAACGTCGCGGTGGATTGTGAGATCATTCCTTTCGCAGAAGGCGCAGCTGGCGAGGGCGGAGCCCCCTCAAGCGAGAAGAGCAGTTGGTGGGTGGATACTTCCACGTCGCCGCGCATGGTCCGTCTCCAAGGGCCCATCTGTGACAAGATCGAGACCGATGGGGTCCAGCGAATCGACCTCCTTGAAGGTTGCGACACGATTTATTGACCCAGGCTTGGTGCCGTCCTCCCTCTCCCTGATTTTTCTTTCACCGAAACGAGGTTCTCATGGCGAATCATCTGCACCGCTTCCGACACTTGCTCGTAGGTTCTGGGCTGGCTCTCGCTTTAGGTCTGGCCTGCAGCAGTCCAGACTCCGGCGATGGTGGGAGTGACGGCGGTTCTGATTCTGGGAAAGGCAGCGGCGGGCGCAGCTCATCGGGAACCGGCGCGGCGGGGAACTCCGACGACGGCGATAGCGGCTCCGGTTCTGGGAGCACTGGCTCTGGAAGCGGAGGAAAGTTGTCTGGGACAGGTGGAGCCTCCGGCGACTCGAGCTGCGGTATCTCCTCGGAGGGCCTCGGGGGGCGCCAAGAGATCACGCCGGCTTTCGAGTCGTGCGCTGAGTCGTCGAACCAGGCTGAGGTGGTCCCCGCGGACGTTTTTATCCTCGTCGATCAGTCGATTTCGATGGAGGACAATCGAGTCAATCCGGCTGACCCGTCTTCGCCCACCAGGTGGGAAGCGCTGACGACTGCGATCAAGGCATTCATTGAGAGCCCGCGCTCCGAAGGGCTGCGCGTGGGCCTGCAGTACTTCGGTCTGACGAAGAATGGGGCGGTTCTCTGCGACCCCGAGGACTATAACAGCGCTGACGTAGAGATCGGAGAGCTCCCTGGCAATGCCGAGGCGCTGCTCGACTCACTCGACGCTCACTTCCCTTCGAGCAGCACCCCGTCAGTGCCGGCGCTCGAAGGTGCGCTCAGGCACGCGAAAGCCTGGGCTCTGGAACACCCCGATCGCCCTGTGGTTGTCGTGTTTGCGACGGATGGCTATCCGACGGAGTGTGAGCGGAACTCGATCCCCGAACTGCAAGCGGTGGCGGCCGAATACGCGCAGGGCACCCCTCGCATCCCCACATTTGTGGTCGGGATTGGCCAGGTGTCGAACCTGAAGCTCGTAGCGCAAGCCGGAGGAACCCAGAAAGCGTTCTTTGTGGCTGATTGCCCGACGGCGGTCGAAGATCTGACTGTCATGCTTGAGCGCATCGCGAGCAGTCCGGCGATCTGTGAGTATCAGCTGCCGGAGCTTCAGGAAGGTGAGTTCTTAGACAAGTCGAAGATCAATCTGGCCTATTATCCGGATAAGGGAGTCGGCGGAGAAGCGCTTCGGCAGGTGAGCGGTGAGGCTGCTTGCGGAGACGGTTGGTACTTCGACGACAACGCCCGGCCGACGAAGGTCATTGCCTGTCCGGAGACCTGTCGCCGACTCGGAGGCGGGACGGTCGATCTCGTCGTCGGGTGTGAGACGCTAACACTCAAGTGATCTACCTGTCGGAGGTCGAAACGCCCCTCGGGGTGCTCGCGATCGCTGAGTGCAAAGAGCGGTTTTTGGCCGTCGTTCCCGGCGGCCTCAATGGCTCACCTTTGATCTCCTTGCGTCCTCGTCTTGAGCCGTGGGGCGCCCTCACGCTCGCCGTTCGTCGTCCCTTGGCGCAAAGGTTCGCCGGGTTCTTGGGCGGCGGAGAGCGAGGCCGATGGAGCGTTGATCTTTCCCTGGCTGAGGGGGCGCTCGCGCGATCTGTCTATCAAACGCTCTTCCGGACCCGCCCAGGCGACCTTCTGACCCCTGTCGAGCTGGCGGAAAGAATCGGGCGCTCCACTGAGGTCGAGGCGGTCGAGGCAGCTCTTCTCAAGAGTCCGCTCCTCGGCGTCGTTCCTTCCCATCGTGTGCGAAAAGATGGCGCTCCGCTCGGGTCGCCAGAAGAACAGGTTTGGGCTGAATTTTTTGCGGGTCTGCCCGACGAGCTCGAGGCTCGCGCGCCCTGTCTCAGATGAACTTACTTTGAGCGACACATCTTCAATGTCTCTTTCGCGGTTTTTTGTTCTCCCCCTCCTTGGACTCCTTCTTGTTTCTTGCGGCGGCGCAAAGGCGCAGCCAGAAAGTCCTTCTGACCCGGCGCCGACCCATGCGCCCTCGAGCTTGACCGCACGCGGGGTCCTCGAGCCCCGCCAGGTTGTCTACGCGCTGGGCGGCAGCGAGAACGACTACCGGAAGTGCTTCATGCGCGCGGTGGGGTCGCGGGGCTACGTTCGCACGCGCTTTCACATCTCGCCTCGAGGGGAAGTCGAGAGTGTCGTGATCGCCGAGTCGACCATCGACCGACCGGAAATCAATGAGTGCATCGCCGAGCGCTTGAAGAGTCAGCTCTTCGGCAGTCTCGACGAGCCGAAGCAGGCGGAGTGGACCTTCGTGTTTCGGCTCACGGACCCGGTCCCTGAGAGGGTGTTTCGCAGCAAGCTGAGGAGCGCTCGCCAGAAGCGGGAGGACGGCATCTCCCTGTTGAAGTCGTCGTCCGGTACGCTGGACCTCGACCATGTTGCACAGCGGGTGGCGGTCAATTATCCGCTCGTGGCCCGCTGCTATCGGGCCTCCCTAGAGCGTGAGAAGGCCCCGGGAGGCATCTTGAAGCTCAAGCTCAGCATCGCAGAAGACGGAAGGGTCGTACGGGTCGATGACGCGGGGTCGGTCATGGCGGATGCCTTTGCTGTGGACTGCGCGGCCGAAGGGTTTTTTGCCATGGAGTTCCAGAGGCCTATGGGGGGGCCTGCGGATCTGATCTACCGGATCGAGCTCGAGTGAGAGGGCAGCGCAGGTCCTGTGGCTCCTGAGAGTTGCGGACGAGGTTATTGAAGGAGAGGTCCTCGGCCTCTCTCGTGGAGTGGGTCCACGTGGTCGAGCGCGCCTGAACAGGTGAGATAACAGGCGACAAAACGAGAAATTTCTTCAAATGTCATGGGGAGTTTCGGCTGAGGGCTGAATCAGGCGTACGCTTGTCCGTTGATAGGAGGAGCGCGATGCCACCGGCCCATTCACTGCCGCCCATGCGGAAGCCGTTCTCACTCTCGGTGAGCGCGAGGGTCATCTTGTTGACCGTTGTCGTGTGGATCGGCCTCCTTGCGGGAGCGCACGTGATGCAGGACCGGATCTTCCGTCCGACCTTCGTCGCGATCGAGTCGGATCTTGTGATCAAGGACCTCGAGCGGGTCGAAGCCGCGGTCGCGCGCGAAGTGGAGCAGCTCAGTCGCGTCGTGGATGACTACGCCTCCTGGGAGGACATGCGCGCGTTCATTGGCGCGGAAGAGGGCGCGCCCCTTTCTCGGGCTTTTAAGCCCGAGATCCTGACCTCGCTCGATCTGGACGCCATCTTTGTCTTCAACGCTATCGGTCGCGTACGGCACTCGCTCACACGGAAAGACGACAGCGTCCTCGCCGGAAGCCCCGAGTACACGCCGACTGGGTTTGCTAACCAGTTTCCAGTGATCGCCTCTGTGCGTACGCAGGGAGGGGGGGGCCGGTCGTCCCAGGGGCTGGTTCGCTTTCGGAGCGGACGACTCGTGTTTGCTGTCGCGGCGCCGGTGCCGGGAGCAACGCCCCAAGATCCCGCGCTGGGGACCGTGGTGATGCTGAGGGAGCTCGATGACCGCGGCGCTCGGCGACTGGCCGATCAGGTGCGCTTGCCGGTCGTCATCGCGGCCAAGGAGCCGACCGGCGGCGTCAGTCCCTCCGCACGAGAGGCGACTCCTGTCCTTGAGAACAATCAAATCGGCGCGAGCGCTTGGCTGCGCGATCCGTTTGGGCTCCCTATCGCCGAGTATTCCATCACGCGCCCCGCGACTATCCTGACCCAGGGCGAAGGAACTCTGCTCAGCGGAGAAGTCGCGTCCGTTGTTGTTCTTTCGATCGTATTGCTTTGCCTGATCTTGCTCCTGCAATGGTCAGTGATCCGTCCCCTCGCGCGCCTGACGAGGATCGTCGAGAGCGTCCGGCGGACGGGCGATCTGTCGGTCCGAATTCACGAGAAGCGTAGTGACGAGATTGGCCTGCTGGCGCACAACTTCGATCGCATGCTCGCGCTCTTGGATGAGCGCACACGGACATTGGAAGAGCTCGCCACGACCGATGGTCTGACCCGTCTCGCCAATCGCCGCACGATCATGGAGCACGTGACCCAGCTCGTGAACGCGGCGAACGACGGCACCTTGCTCTCCGTCCTCGTCATCGACGTCGACCACTTCAAGCGCATCAACGACACCGTCGGACATTCTGTGGGCGATCGCGTCCTTCGTCATGTGGCCGCCGTGATCCGCAAAGCGATCGGTCCGAACGCCATGGGCGGGCGCCTGGGCGGCGAGGAGTTCTTGGTTGTGGTGACCGGGCTCGTGAAGGGCGACGTCGTGCGGCTCGCTGAGACGGTGCGCGCGGCGATCGCAGAGTCGCCGGTGCAGGGCGTAGATTGGCCAGTGACGGCGAGCATCGGGGTGGGCCACTACGCTGGGCATACGGTGCACGGCCTCTTGGCGACCGCGGATTTGAACCTTTACCGGGCGAAAGGCGCCGGCCGGAACCGCGTGGTGGCGGACGAGGTGGCCGCTTCACTCTTGCCGGCGGCATCGGTCCCCCCGCCTCCGGGCGGCGGCGTTCTCATCATCTGACGAAAGATCCCCGAGTGCGGCTCGGCTCGCTAGCGGGCAGTCGCTCCGACAGGGCGGCTACCCATGAAGTGGTTCACATCGCGCACATCTGCTCCGTCGAGCCGACAGCCCGAGTCCAGGGGAGCTCGATGTGGGAGAAGCGGCCGCAATGAGCGCCGGTGCAAGCGTGCACCTGCACTGGTGTTGCGGCTGCTCACATGCGCATACCATACTTCTCACAATCGGCTCGCGCCCCTGACGAACTATCTATTTTGTCCTAGACTTGAGAGACATGCCTCTTGCGTCCGCTCCTCGCCGCTTCTTAGATAAGAGACCTTTGCTCTTGGCCGCTCTGATCGTGGGCGTGGGCTGCGCTTACCCCTTGGATTTTCCAATGGACGACGAGGGAAGCGGCGGGAAAAGCAATGCTTCTGGCGGTCAGCCGAGCGGTGACGGCGGAAGTGCCAACCCGGAAAGTGGTGGGCAGCCCACGAGCGGTGGGAGCGCGAGCGGCGGCGCCGAGAGCGGTGGAGCGCCGTCGAGCGGCGGGGCGGCACCGAGCGGCGGCTCAGCGACCGGCGGCGGAAGCTCAGGGGGCGCGCCCACGAGCGGTGGTGCGCCGAGCGGCGGCGCACTTGCGGTGGGCGGAGCAGCTCCGAGTGGTGGAGCGGGCAGCGGTGGAGGAGCGACCGGTGGCGCACCTGCGGTGGGAGGCGCTCCTGCAGGCGGCGCTCCGGGCGCAGGTGGAGGACCCTCCGATCCTTCGTGCACCTGCTCGCTGACCTGGGTCTCGGCGATGAACATCCCAGCGCTCGATACCGGAGATTGCATCGGCTACATGGGCACGCTCTATCGTTACGAGCCGGAGAACCCGACGTCCCAGATGAGCTACTGTGATCCGAATTGCCCGCCCAACATGTCGAGCGGGGACAATTGTAAGTGGCACGCGAAGCTCGTCGCCCAGGGGCCATGCCCCTGAGCTCGGGAGAGCTCAACGCAGCTGTTCATTGCGCCGCGAAGGCGGCACGAGCCAGGTCGAAGAGGCTTCCCGCCTGGACCTGCTCGCCGGTGAGGCCAAAACGTCGCTCCGTGCCCGCGTAGATGCGGAGGGCCTTTAGTAGGTGCTGTTCGGTGAAGTCGGGCCACATGACCGGCAGGAACACGAGCTCCGCGTACGCCGCTTCAATCAAGAGGAAGTCGCTCACACGAGACTCACCACCCGTACGAATCAAAAGGTCGACGTCGGGCAAATCGTGCGTCGTCATCGCCCCGCGAATGAGCTCTTCGGTCACCTGATCCGGGCGGAGCTCCCCGCTCGCGGCTTTTTCGACGAGGGAGCGTACCGCGCGGGTCACGTCGTCACGCGCGCCGTAAGAGAGAGCCAGGCTGAGCGTGGTGCCCGTACAATGGGCTGTTGCTTCCATGAGCTCGTCGAGGGCATTGCGCGCCGCGTCGGGGAGATCTTCTTCGCGCCCGATGAGCTGGACACGGATGTTCTGGCGAATGAGCTCGGCCCGCTCCTTGCGTGCGAAGTGGGTCAGAAGGCGCATGAGCGCTTCCACCTCGAGCCGCGGTCGCTTCCAGTTGTTCACGCTGAACGCGTAGAGCGTCAGATATTCGATCCCGAGCCGAGCGGCGCTCTCAAGGGTCCGCCGCACAGCGGACGCACCGGCCGAGTGGCCTTCCCAGCGCACCTGACCGCGCGCCTTCGCCCATCGCCCGTTGCCGTCCATGATGATCGCGACGTGCCGGGGCAACCTGTCGGGGATGCTTTCCGGGGATACGCCGGGGAGTACGGGCTTTTGAACCATGTGCGATTCGGGGAGAGTGCCAGAGGCCGCCCCCCGCGTCGCCCCGTTTCTCGTGGAAATTTCGTGGAGATAGCGTTGACCGGGTTTTTTCAGCGCCACGGCAGCGGCTCTCGGTCGCCTTCTGGCGGGCAAAAGCCGCTTGCCCTCGGGGCGGGGAGGCGTCTGTCAGGCACTCGGCAGCGAAAGCTCAATGACCACCCGTGGGGGGCCGTAGGAGAGGACCTCGACCTGGCCACCGTGGGCTTCGGCGACGGCTCGCACGATGGAAAGACCGAGCCCTGTTCCCCCTTCGCTCCGCCTGGTGGTCACGAAGCGGCGGAATAGATCGTCGCGGATGTGGGGGGCGATGGTCCCTTCATTTTCGACGCGGAGCTTCAGTCTCCCCGCGGCGCTCGAGAGCTCGAGCTCGGCCTGGCTCCCCGCGGGGGAGTGGGCCAGGGCGTTCGAGAGCAGGTTCGATACGGCTCGACCAAGCCAGGCGCGATCTCCGCGCAGCGCGGCTCCTGAAGGCAGGCGGACCTGAACGCGGGTTCGTTCGTCGCCGAGAGCATCGACCGCGTCCTGAACGACCTGTGAGAGGTCCAATCGGGGACGTCCCTCGAGGCTTCGCGTCTCGAGCTCCGCCAAGTCCAAGAGCTCTTCGAGCAGCTGTTCGATCCGCTCCGCGGCTTCTCGCATGCGTCGCACGAAGCGACGTGCCTGCTCCGGTTCATCGATCGCGCCGTCTTCGAGGACCTCCGCGCTCGCGAGCAACGCGGCGACGGGGTTCTTGAGCTCATGGGACAAATCGGCGGCGAAGGCCTCGACGAAGGGGCGCCCTTCGAGCTTCCGCCTCATGGTGTCGATGGCACGGACGAGCCGCGCGACCTCGCGCCCCGAGGTGCTCCGGGGCAAAGGGGGACGCCGCCCTTCGCTGACCTGTTCTCCAAAGTCGCTCAGCGTCTCGATCGGCTCTGCGATGGTGCGCCCAATCCAAGCTGCGGCGATGGCGGCGGCGGCTCCCAGTACGAGCACGATGACGAGCACGGTCGGCGCGATATCGGCGAGAAGCGCGCGGACGACGATGGTCGGTTTGACGACGCGAACGACTCCGAGTCGCTCTCCATCTGAAGCGATCTCAACGTCAACGAACACCGCGCCCTTTTCGAACGCCCGCGACTGAGCTCCTTGCGGGTAGAGCATTTTCCCGTCCCGATCGAGCAGCTCGAGCCCGGCGGGTTCCTTGGGAGAGAGGGCACTTTCGGGTCTCCGGGGACGGTAGACGTCGAGCCCCGCAGCGAGCCTCTCGAGGCTCGCGTCTGTGCGCGCCAGCTCACTTTGGATCAAAGAAGCAACTGTTGTGGCTTCGTCGGTCGCTGCTGCGAGGGCGAGCTTCGAGGCCCGAGCCTCGACTCGGTCGATCACCATGAGCCCTACGCCCAAGGAGAAGGCTCCGACAATGCTCGCGAGGGCGAGGAAGATCTGCATGCGCACCGAGAGACCGCGGGTCCGCGAGCGTGCCAATCGACCCACGATGAACGTGAGGAAGGCGATGAGTCCGATCGATGCGAACGCGACGACGATGACCCGCGTCATGAGCGCTCGACGCTTTGCTCCAGGCGATAGCCCACGCCCCGCACGGTCTCGATCCAGTTGGGATCTCCGCCAGCGTCGCCGAGCTTGCGGCGTAAAGCTTTGACGTGGGAGTCGATCGTGCGATCGCTGAGCGCAAAGCCATCGCCCCAGTTGGCGGCGATGATGCGGCTGCGTGAAAAGACGTGTCCCGGCTCCGAGGAGAGCAGGGCGAGGATATCGAATTCGGCGCGGGTGAGCTCGAGCGGCTGGCCTTGAACCGTGACCCGTCGAGCTTTGGTGTCCAGAGCGAGCGGCGCAGCGGAAGGCGCGTCTTCTCCGCTTGTCCGACGCAAGACCGCCCGGATGCGTGCGACCATTTCTCGGGGGGAGAAGGGCTTCACGACATAGTCGTCGGCGCCTGACTCGAGAGCGCGCACCCGATCCGCTTCCCCCGACCGGCTCGAGAGCACGATCAGCGGAGGCCGGGGGCCCGAAGCTCGTCGAGCTTCGAGGAGCGAGAAACCGTCGCCGTCGGGGAGCATGAGGTCGAGCACGATGAGGTCGACGGCGCCGGTGTCGAGGTGCGCTTGGGCGGCGGCGAGCGTGGTCGCCGGCAACGGAGAGAAGCCGTTCTTCTCGAGGGAGTAGGACAATGACTCCAGGAGCGCTGGTTCATCATCGATGAGAAGGACGCGGGTCACGCATGGTCGAGTCTGCGTCCGTTTGGCCCGATTTTCCACAGCAGCGCCATGGATTTCCGGCGCAGGGCTCGCGGCTTTTCCTGCATTTTGGCGCGCTTACGCGGGCGATCGCGCTTCGCATCTCGTCGATCTCTGCTAGCCTCCGGCCCCCGGTGAAGACCTTACTCCTCATGCGGCACGCGAAATCGAGTTGGCGCGATGCCGGACTCGAAGATCACGAGCGGCCGCTGAATGGACGGGGGCGCCGGGCCGCGCCCTACATGGGAAAGCTGCTCGCGGAACGGGGGCTCACCCCGGACCATATTCTGACCTCTTCAGCGCTCCGGGCCCAGGACACTGCCCGCACCGTGGCCCAGGAACTCGCCTATGCCGGGCCCTTCGAGGTGACTCGCCGGCTTTACCTGGCCGATCCAAAGACATACCTCGCGGCTCTCGCGGATCTTCCCCCGTCCGTGCAGCGCCCCCTCATCGTCGGGCACAATCCGGGAATCTCCGAGCTCGTATTTGAGCTCACCGGAACGGAGCTGGACATGCCGACCGCCGCTGTCGCCCTGATCGAGGTTCCCACGCAGGATTGGAGCTCATTTCCCGAGCGTGGAGCCGCGAAGTTGGCGGGATATTTCCGGCCCCCGAAGGAAGACAAAAAATCGAAAGGATAGCGGGGTTTCCACGTAGCCTGGCTCCCGGATCGCGGGTATTCAAAGAGAGAAGATGGAAGGCCCGGCACAGCTTCCCCCGAAACCGGACGTAGCGCTTCTCCTGCTCCAGTCGCAGTCCTCGGTCTATGTCCATTTAGATCCGCGCGGCCCGGACGTGTTTGTTCCTGCATGGTTCAAGAACCAACCGCAGCTCGTCCTTCAGGTGGGGATGAACATGGCGGTGCCAATCCCGGATTTGAATGTGGGGCAAACAGCGCTCTCCTGCACGCTCAGCTTCAAGTTCTGCAAGATCCCTTGGGACGCGGTGTATGGGCTCGTTGGTGAGGATGGTCGCGGCATGATTTGGCCCGACTCGATCCCGCCTGAGGTGGCGAGCGCAGCGAAGGCCGCTGAAGCCAAGAGCAAGGAGAGCAAGAGGCCCAAAGGGCATCTGCGCCTCGCACACTCGGAGCCGCCGGGGCCCGTATCCGAGCGTGAGACAGAGCGCCCGTCCCTCTCCGAGCAGAAGGAGCAGAAGGGCGCGGCCGACGATGAGCTGCCGCCGAGCTTGGCTGCTGAGCCCAGTCCCGAACCCGCGGATCGACCTGAAGCTCAAAGCGAGCGGGATGGAGCGGACGAGAACACTTCTGGCTCTTCTGAGCCGCCCCGGCCCTCGGCGAAGAAGCTGCCTTCGTACCTGCGCGTCATTAAGTAACTGCAGGGCTTTTTCAGATGGAGGTTACCTGCGGTCGGTGCAAAGCGAACTATGAGTTTGACGACGCACTTTTGTCGGCGGAAGGCACGACGGTGCGCTGCACTCGCTGTGGGTACGAATTTGACGTTTTTCCCCGTGAAGAGCTCGCTGACGAGTGGTCCGTTTGGTTGAGCGGCGCGAGTGAACCGCTCAAGTACGATGCCCTCGCCGATCTGGAACGGGACATCATTGCCGGGAAGATCGGACCCGACGACC
>Ga0182837_1124_pt1 | contig 13766 bp, 10 predicted proteins | sample Passage237B_FD_121822 | JGI IMG/M metagenome (GOLD analysis project Ga0182837, IMG submission 121822) | reverse complement strand
AAGGACCGAGATTTCTCAGCTGCCTGCGCGGCAGTGAACGGCGCCTACGAGCTCGTAAAGGGTACTTGACATTTCTCAGCTGCCTGCGCGGCAGTGAACTACACGGTCGACCTAGCGACTCACACTGCTCTTTTCTCAGCTGCCTGCGCGGCAGTGAACTGGATGCCCGACCAGCGCATCTCGCTCACTGCTTTCTCAGCTGCCTGCGCGGCAGTGAACCGTGCCGGAGCACGTGCGGACCATCGAGTACTTTTCTCAGCTGCCTGCGCGGCAGTGAACATTTGCGGCCGATGTCGAGGGCTGCGTGTTCCATTTCTCAGCTGCCTGCGCGGCAGTGAACATCAGCGACGGAGCGGACAGCTACACGCTCACCTTTCTCAGCTGCCTGCGCGGCAGTGAACCCTCCTCGAGCTCATCCGCGACGGTTCGGCTTTTTCTCAGCTGCCTGCGCGGCAGTGAACGATCAGGTGTAGAGCTGACCTCTGAGCATCCGTTTCTCAGCTGCCTGCGCGGCAGTGAACTCGCGCCGAACATCGGAGCGGCCGACGGAGCTTTTCTCAGCTGCCTGCGCGGCAGTGAACAGCTTGACGGTGTTCCTGTGAGGCATGCTCGCTTTCTCAGCTGCCTGCGCGGCAGTGAACACGTCAACGCCATCCCAGCCCATGTAGTCCATTTTCTCAGCTGCCTGCGCGGCAGTGAACCGGCACGGCATGATCTCCAACCGCGAGCTCGATTTCTCAGCTGCCTGCGCGGCAGTGAACGGCTCACGGTGACGGATCTGCGCGACCCCGAATTTCTCAGCTGCCTGCGCGGCAGTGAACCGAATGTGTTCTCGAATGTTCTCGCCTGCTAATTTCTCAGCTGCCTGCGCGGCAGTGAACAGTTTGAGTTGGCGCTCCTTGAGCGCGGAATTTTTCTCAGCTGCCTGCGCGGCAGTGAACGAGGCGTGGGCTCGGGAGGTGCCTGGCATCGTTTTCTCAGCTGCCTGCGCGGCAGTGAACTTGTCCCCACATTTTCACCGTGCCGTCTTCGTTTTCTCAGCTGCCTGCGCGGCAGTGAACTCCGCGCTCTCCGGCTCGAACGGTGCGGCGAATTTCTCAGCTGCCTGCGCGGCAGTGAACAGTGCCTCCTTCGGAGGCGGTAAATTTATTTGTTTCTCAGCTGCCTGCGCGGCAGTGAACGCGATGACGAGGACGGGGCGGCCCCAGACGCTTTTCTCAGCTGCCTGCGCGGCAGTGAACAGCTCCGGGTGGAGCTCGGCGAAAGCCTCCCATTTCTCAGCTGCCTGCGCGGCAGTGAACGAGATCTCGGCGAACGGCGTCAAATTCAAGCTTTTCTCAGCTGCCTGCGCGGCAGTGAACGAGAGACACGACAGGGATCCAGACCCGCCCTCTTTCTCAGCTGCCTGCGCGGCAGTGAACTCCCATGCGGCGGCCCCTGCGGCGGCCCCTGCTTTCTCAGCTGCCTGCGCGGCAGTGAACCGCGATGAGCTCGGTGCCTATGGCCGCATGCGTTTCTCAGCTGCCTGCGCGGCAGTGAACTCGGGATCAATTGTGTAGGTCATGGCTTGGTCTTTTCTCAGCTGCCTGCGCGGCAGTGAACCCGACTGAGAGGGTTAGGCCGGTGAGGGTGAGTTTCTCAGCTGCCTGCGCGGCAGTGAACTCGGGGTGTTGGTCGCCCCCGCGCAGCCATTATTTCTCAGCTGCCTGCGCGGCAGTGAACATGCTCGCACGAAAGCCCCTCCGCCCGCGCTTTTTCTCAGCTGCCTGCGCGGCAGTGAACGGTACTCCTCGCCAGAGCGCGAGACCCGTAGCTTTCTCAGCTGCCTGCGCGGCAGTGAACGTCGTGCCCAAACGCCGATGAACTTTTGCCTTTTTCTCAGCTGCCTGCGCGGCAGTGAACACCGTCTCGGGAATGGACGAGGAGTCGCCCAATTTCTCAGCTGCCTGCGCGGCAGTGAACGCGCACCGGCATCCCAACGGAGGTGGATGGGTTTTCTCAGCTGCCTGCGCGGCAGTGAACGTGTGTCGATGTAATCGAGTGTATCGGGTCTTTTTCTCAGCTGCCTGCGCGGCAGTGAACGCGCCGGAACGCTGCGGCGCGCGAGTTGTTTATTTCTCAGCTGCCTGCGCGGCAGTGAACCTCTGCGGTCGCTACCGGCGCTCCTTCAAGCGTTTCTCAGCTGCCTGCGCGGCAGTGAACGATGACCGCCTATGAGATCGCCGACGAGCTCGTTTCTCAGCTGCCTGCGCGGCAGTGAACACGCCGCTCGAGCAAACAGCGAGGCCTCCCGTTTTCTCAGCTGCCTGCGCGGCAGTGAACAAACCGACGCCTGAGCCGTATCAAGACCTTTTTTTCTCAGCTGCCTGCGCGGCAGTGAACTCGAGAGCGAGATCCGTACAGTGTGCCCGATATTTCTCAGCTGCCTGCGCGGCAGTGAACGAATCGCTCGTCCGCCAGGTCGCACTCGACCATTTCTCAGCTGCCTGCGCGGCAGTGAACACAGTGTCGTTCAGCGCACTCTGTCAGCTTGATTTCTCAGCTGCCTGCGCGGCAGTGAACCGGGGGCGGTCTCGGCCTCGAGGGATTGGGTTTTTCTCAGCTGCCTGCGCGGCAGTGAACCAACGACTTCCCGACGCGCGATCCGATGTACTTTTCTCAGCTGCCTGCGCGGCAGTGAACCGTCCCCAAGGCGGGGCATATGCGGACTATGATTTCTCAGCTGCCTGCGCGGCAGTGAACCAGGCGTCCACCGTCACATCGGGGGCGGCGTTTTTCTCAGCTGCCTGCGCGGCAGTGAACGACGGCATGGCCGAAGCCGTCCGGCTGGATGATTTCTCAGCTGCCTGCGCGGCAGTGAACGAGGGTCAGTGCCCCGATAGTCTGGAGGAGTTTTTCTCAGCTGCCTGCGCGGCAGTGAACGGAGCTCGCCGACGAGCTCGGTGAGGGGCTCTTTTCTCAGCTGCCTGCGCGGCAGTGAACTGCGCGCGATTCCTGTCACTGACGCGACGGTGTTTCTCAGCTGCCTGCGCGGCAGTGAACGAGGTCGACCGTCCCGGCCAGCGCGTGCGACTTTTCTCAGCTGCCTGCGCGGCAGTGAACGCTGATGCGACCACCGCAACGGTGCCGTTGGATTTCTCAGCTGCCTGCGCGGCAGTGAACGACGCGCGTCCATGACGAGCCGTGGTGCGCATTTTCTCAGCTGCCTGCGCGGCAGTGAACTGCGAATCCGCGAGCTCGATTCGTTCGCTTTCTTTCTCAGCTGCCTGCGCGGCAGTGAACCCATTGCGACTCCGGCCGTCCTCACGCTCCTCTTTCTCAGCTGCCTGCGCGGCAGTGAACTAGACGGCGGCAAACTTAAGGGCCCGAGAACCCAAAGGAAAGCCCCGAAAGGTGCGTCTCTACCTTCCGGGGCTCGGCACTCCGTAAGCGCTCGAATTCGCGTATCTTTTGGACCGTCCGAAGAATTAGGATCAGAACCAGGGTAGCGTCGCGCTCTGACTCAGCCCGTATGCGTTGAAAGGCCCAACTGCCGGGCCCAACGCGGGACGGTGCTCGATAAAGAGCGGGAATCTATGTCCCGTGCTCTTACTGCCTATGTTCAAGAAGGGCAGCTTCAGGGTTTCACGTGCCGTGTCCGGAATGCGAGAGCGAGCTTCCTCGTCGGTCCAACCGTGACGCCGCATTTGACGGCGGCGAACGCGATCCGGGTTGCTTTTCGCTTGCACACGTCTCACCTGCCGGTACTCGACGTCAACGGGGACCGCCGACACACCTTTCACATGAATATGGTCCCTCATTCCCATAAGCCACTCTTGTGCCATGAGGAGAGCCAGATCAGATTCATTGCCGTGTAGTCGCAGCAACCGACCCAGTGTCGGCTTCTTCTCATCAACCTGGGGAAAGCTGACGCCAATCCCGGTCATTTGAAGGAGCGCGAGGTGGCGGTGAAACTTCGCGAAGAGGGCGTCCATCAACTGATGCGCCGGAAACTCCGGGTCCGGGAGAATCTCGATGTCGAGGTATCGGTCCATCCCTATTCCCCCTTTTCGGCCTCGCCGAACACGCCCCCTCGAATCAGGTTTGCCATAACGTAGTGCTGCTGCTCAGCCGCCGGCACCTTGTCCTTGAGGACCCACCCATCCAGCAGGGAGTAAAAGTCGACTCCTTGCTTTGGCTGGCGGTACGCCTTGCCCTGCGATGTGACCGATCCGTAAGGCTCCACGGCAATCGGCCCGAGGTCGGCTGAGTCAGGATACCAGGTGTCAATCGTACGAAGCGCGTTGCCAACCTTTTGCGAGTGAATCGCGGCCACGTCCTTGACGGAGTAGAGCGTCTTGCTCTTTTGACCCTTCTTTTCGCTACCCTTGTCGAGGATGAGCTCCTGCGAAGGAAAGACTTCTTGCCCCTGACCCACCCGGACATGGGCGATCACTTCGAGGAGCACATGTCCATGACCTGCCAGCCCCTCAGCGATAACATCAGCTAACGCAGCAACATCCGCATTCTTCTCGAAAGCCCGAAGATTCAAGCTAAGCGCGTCAAATTTCCAGGAGCGATCTGCTGCGCCACCCTTGAGTCGATTCACGACAACCTCAATGGCCTCCGCGCCGATGCGGTTTCGCCACAAGAAGCGCGCGTTGGCAATGTTCGCGGCGTAGCGTTCCGCCAAAGCGCCGAACCCATGCTCAGTCACATACTTAGAGACAGTTTGCCGTAGCTTCGCCTGATAGTCCGCGTCGTTGCAGGCGGACGGTGTGCCCGCGCCTCCTAGCACACGAAGGGTAAAGTAAACCCGCAGAGTATCAGCCTCGGAAGGCAACGTAGCCACGTCGACGCGCTGCAAGTTAGGGGATTGGATCGAGGCATCGAGTTTCGCAGGATCTTGCTCTTTGGCCTTGAGGCGATTCGAGATGGTGCCGCGGACCGACTTTTCGCGCACGGTAACAGGGGCCCAAGACGCAGAAGTTGAGCGCTGAGCCCAAGCGCCTGCGCTCATGAGCGCGTCAGAGGGATCGATCTTTCGCTCGAAAGCGAGCACGGAGGCGGTCTTGATTTCACTTTTTGCCATGGGTCTATTGTCCTTCTGCTGGAGAGCTCAATTGGGAGAAGTAGGGAGTTGTGGTGCGGTAGAGGCCTTCCTCGGGCTCGACCGAGTAAGTCCAAAGGATCTGCCGAAGATCTTGGATGCGGTGTGGACTCTTCCACTCGCCGACGGTGTAGATGCCCTCGACGAACCGGAATGGCGTGACGCGGTCGCGAGCATTTTTAACGGTACCTGCCGGATAAGCCTCCGAGATGGCGTGGAAGCCCGTGGAGATGGGCACAATCCAGCCGGGCTTGCGTCGCACTCGCCACTCACCAGCTTCACCCGAGCTCGGAGGATCGATGTTCAGGCTAGAAAGATCGAGCAGCGCGTCGAGCATCGTCGCGCTCGGCTCCTTCTTCATGAGTTCGCGATGGCGCTCCTCGAGCAACCGCTCACGGCTCACCAGGGCAAACCCTGGTAGCAGGCGCCGTCGCAAGCGCCGCATCATCTTGCTCTCTTCATCTTCCGAACCAGGCCAAAGGTGGAGTTCTGCGGTCACCGGGACTCGCGCATTCACCGGCGGAATCACACTGCCCCCGGCAATACGCATCGAAGCCGCAATCTCTCCGATGCGATGGGCTAGCTCTTCGGGATGGTGCCCCGAGTATAGTGCTGGACCTGAGACTCCGACGATCAGGCTCACATCGAGATGCACTCGTCCTTCTTCGACGAGAGCAGGAGGTTTGCCGTCGCTACCAAAGGGATTGCGCGAAAGGTGGAAGACATGGGTTCGTTTTCCTGCGGGCTGCGAAGCCTGCGCTTCGAACTTGTGACAGACAATCCCTACGCCTTCCAAGCTCAAGCCCAGCTCGGGCTGAACGGCGCGATGCAAGGCATGCACGAAGCCTAAAAATGCGCTTGGGGACGGGAAGCCCCAAAGCATCGGGCTCGAGATTGCGTTCGCGTTTTGAATGTTCAGGTGCGACAGCACCAGCACTGCCTCGGGCTCAATCACGGCTGTCCTCCAAGCTGTTCTCGAACGTGTTCAGTGTGCGAGCGAAATCCCCTTGCCATTGGCGATGCTCGTCGTCACTCATGGGTAGTTTCCCCTTTCCCCTTTTCAACTCCGAGTTGAACCAATCGGCAAAACGGCGACTAACCATGCGCGGCCAATCCCCATCGTGCTCGGCAGCAAAGGCCGCGTCTTGCTCGGTTCGCCCTGGATCGAGCCAATGTTTCTCCGCTTCGTGCAAAGTGCAGTTTGGATCTGCGCTCCACCCAGGATCTAGGGCCTGAATTGACGCCGCATACTCAACGGCTTCGTCACAAATTTCGTCAACGAGTTTGGCCCGGTATTGGCGAATAGCGAGATTGTTGTGCTCCGTCTTCTCGAGAAACTCGACCAGAGTGCGAACGAGCTCGCGCACCTGTTTGCTTCGTCCGAAGCGACTTCCAAATACGGAGTCACAATTCAGCGGTGGCTTGGTCTCCACTGCCTCCCAATTCGGTGGAAGCGAGGGAAGGAGCCAATTCTCGCCATAGCGTTCGCTATTCAGTTGGCTGATATTCTGAGGTTTGGTTCCGCCAAATTTCTGAATCGCGAGATTCGGGTACTCACGATAGCCGTGACCAAACCCTTCGCCCTTGTTGCGTGCTTCGCGTGCGCTCTTGGCCGCTTCGCCGTAGCGATCTTCTCGCATGCGCTTCTGCGCCAAGTGCACGAGCGAAGTCGGAAAGAGTGGCCCGAGCAGGTGATAGGACCCATCAGTGAGCGGAAAGTACACCTGCTTTGCAAGGGTGTGGGATGCCGCTTGGGCACCACCTTCTGCAACCGAGGCGAAGGAATCGCGCCAGACTCTTGCCTCTGATTCGTCGCTGCTCAATGCCGACAGCAATTCGGGCGCTTCCGAGAGGACCATCTCAAGCACAGATTTTCCGCGCCATTCGAGGCTGAGAAACTTGTAGACGTCGAGCGCCGCGGCATTGCCGACGACGTCGTCCGGCAAGCTCGCCGGATCAACGCTATGCGTGCCAAGTAGGCCTTCTGCCGCGGGCTTCGCCGGCCGCGCGCGAAGGTTGGTTCCCCTCGCATCCGGGTGAAGCGGTTTCAGAATGTGGGATGCCAGTTGGATTTGGCCCACTCGACGAGCTGCGTCGGCCAACCAAGCTCGTGGCTCGTAGGACCGCTCCAGTTCCTCACGCTTCTCAGATTCGTCGGGCTTGAGCTTGTCGAGCTTGGCCTGAAGACGTTCACGGATGAACGCTTCAATGACCTCTCGTAACGAGCTCGGTTCGCTAGATTCTCCTGGTTCCCTCATAACACCTCGTTCAACAACCAGACGCATAAGTTAAGCGCCTACCTACTTGCACTTCTTGAATCCTAGGGCTGGGTGATACTCCCAGCCGTGATCGTGGGGCTTCAACGCCAGGTATCCGTAGCGCTCAGCGCACGCCCGGGGGGCCATGTCGGTGCGCTCGCTCAGCTTCAGCAGCTCGTCTCGGTAGTCTGAGGGCCCCCAGGAGCGCACAGACGACGACGCGGGCAAGCTCACGCGGTGGAGTAACCTGTCATCTGGCCGAGGGCGCCAGCGGCCTTCAACGCGCTCAAAGAGCCGAATGTCCTCGGCGTCCTCATCTACCGGCAGCAGGCCGTACTCGCTTTCCTCGCCCTCTGACTTTCTGAACGGGTGGGCCTTTTGCAGCATGCCGGACAGAGGGGCACGCGTCGTCCACCATTGCGCAGCATGGAACCGGTTTGCTCCGGCCGAGTAGCTTTTTCCGAATAGCCGCGTGCTCGAGGTCGACAAGATTCTCGGAAGGCGCGAGTGCTAGCCGCTCCTGGATTCTGGGCGCGGCGTCAAGCGGACTCCACTGTTCGGGGAGGAGCACGGTTCGGAGATCGTGGCTCTTAAGAAGAACCTCTCCCTCAAATCCAGGTCTATGGAACGCGGGCTCCCCAGGCGAACTCGACACCGCCTTAATGTTCTCCGCGAGGACCATGATGTTCGGTGTGGAGCACGGGCCAGGCCGGTGACGGCGAATGCGCCCGGCTAGCTGAATGATTGAACGCATGGACGATGGTTCTACGATCGCCCAGTCGTAGTCATGATCGCGCCCTACCTCGGCGATGGGTGAGGCGAGCACGACGAAAAGGTGATGCGTCGCGTCGGTGACTGCTAGGGAATGTGCTGCAAACTGAAGACTTCAAGTTCCACGTGTCTCTTGAGCGTCACATCGAGCAGGTTCTCGGTGGCGGACCGCATCAAGAGGGGGTGTTTTGCGTGGTAGACGCAGAGGTGCAGCGTGTAGCCTTCGGGCATCTGGGAGCTAAAAAGACCTCGCGCTAAGAGGATAATGGGCTCGATATTGGCCAGCCGAACAAGACCAAAGCTAACGTTCTTTTCCGTGACGGGGTCCGTTGTGTGATGCAACGAATGAAGCCGCACCAAGTGCTCAGGCAGCACGCTACCGAGCGCCGCACAAACGTCCTCCCGACTTGGATTGCCACCTTTATTTGAAGACTGTCGTAAGTTGGGCGCAATCAATTCGACCTTTCGGCGCTCAGGTTCCTTTCGCAATTGCGCCAGACGTTTTTCAACGAACTCCGCGTGACGCGAACGGAATGTGTCGGCGTTTTGATGGATCGAATGGTCGACGCGAAATTCGTCGAACCACGCGCAAGGGATAGCGATGGCCCGCCCCACCTCGCCACGGTTCTTCTGAAAGGTTTCTCGCCCTGTTCGGTACGCGTCGAACAGCGCCTCAATCAGGCCAGGTGGCAACGTGGCGGACGAAAGCACGACCCGACTCCCGAGGAGCCCAGCCCAGTGTACGAGTCGACTGAGCGCCGGAAGGTCCGCAACGTCAAAGTCGTCAGGCTCATCGAGGACCAGGTCGGAGCTGAGGAGCCGCAAGATAGGCGCAATCTGATGCCCGCCGCGTAGGCTTTCGGTCGCGGGCATGATGTGATCAATTGTGCAAACGAGTACTGGTGCTTGAAGCAACTTGTTGGCGCCCGAGTTGGTCCCCAACCACCGTTTCAGCGGGCCATCCTCCAAGTTTCCCTCGAAGTGCACATGGAAGCCTTCGGCTAGAAGTTCCTCTGCCGATTCGCTCCCATAGCTCTTCGATCCATCAGGTGATGGACTATTCTCCTTCGAAAGCGCAAAGAGCTCTTTGACCGCCGCGCCTCCGACCAAGACCGCCAGATCGTCGTCTCCCAAGCCAAGGCGTTCTCGGTAGGCTTCGCCAGTTTGGAGGGTCAGCGTCCGTAGCCCGAGCGCTACCGTAAAACGTGCGCCGCGCCGCGCGTCGGACAGGCCGTACAAGATGCGACCATTGGCGAGCGTTTTCCCACAGCCTGTGGACGCCATGTTCACACCGAAAAAACCATGATCTGCGGCTCGCTCGCGAAGCGACGACGCTAAGTCGAACGCCTTGTCTTGCCAGCGGAAACGCTCGTCCGCGGTACGCTTTTGGAACGCTTTGCAGCGGGCAATTCGCGGAAGATCTCGCTCGATGCGCGGCAATGCTCGGGTGACTCGACGAGCGTGAGAGGCGACACCAGCAAGATGCTCATCCAGGCGCTGTTTTAGCTGGTTGGTCTTGCGGTCGGTGTTTGCAAAGAGCGGATACCCAGTATCCCCATAGCGCGGCTCACTATCGCAGCTCGAATAGTGATGGTCAGCCAGCATGAGAGCCAACCGAGAAATGTGCATGACGTAGCTGTCGTCGAGAAACGATGAGGCTCGTTCGATGAAACCAGGCCGTTCAAGCATTTTTTGGGCGCAGGCCGCCGCGCGCCGGCTCCAATCTCGGCTATCGAATGGGGTTCCGTAGGGAAAGTCCCAACAAGCAGCCCGATCTTTAGGTTCGGAGTCGGATCTCGCCCCGTTCCAGTCTGGCAGCAGAGGGAACAGAAGACTCTTGAGCGTCCCGACGTTGTTCTTGTTTGGGTCCCGCGAAACTGGGAGTCGATGGTGGCTGACGATGAGCCAGCCAATGGCCTGAGCGAGCGGGCCCAGATTCCTATCGCTGAACGGGCCCATGGGTGCCGGTTTGGCGTTGTCCGCTTTGAGTCGCAGAAGCGCCTCCGCACCCAGAAGAGCGTCACCTTGCGCGAGCCTATTCAGCCAATCACGGTCGCTATCCTTGCCAACAAAGGCCTCGAAAAGGCGGAGCGAAACCCATTCGTGCCGATACGCATCGGCAATCGGCACCTTTGATGTTAGCTTTTGCTGAAAGGCTGCGCTCGCTTTGCCAAAGTCGTGGAATAGTGAGCCCAACATCGCTAGAAGCTGGATATCCTCCAGGCTTTGCCAGCTATTTTCGTCCTTCGACCGCAGCACGTCAGTGCCAGTGCTATTGGTGGGTACCGTCCCCTGGTCGTTGAAACGACTCGCGTCGCCCACAATCCAAGCCAGCTCACTGTAGTCGTGACCTCGGATCCAATGGCAGGCAACCGAAGTGTTCTTCCGAGCTGTCTTCTTGAGCAGCTTGCGGAGCGTGTCGAGACCTGCCTGAGTGATGGACGTCTGCCAAGTTCGGTCGCCGCGCCGCTCAGCAAATTGGTCGAGGATCCGCCGAGTTTCGGAGAGAGCACGCTTCTCGCACTGGGAAACGATAAGAACGTTCATGCTTTCGAACCCACCCCGATCGCGATCTCCTTGAGAGTATCGATCATGAAGTCGAGCGCTTCGCTCCGCGTCAGGTTGTCCAAACAAGCAACGCGAAATTCCTGCTCGCTGTCCCCTCTCGCGGCAGAAATGAAGGCCTGGGGCAGAACGAGCGCATCCTTAATAAGGTCTGCGACGTCAAAGACGAGGCCGCCACGCCTGGTCTTGCCATGCATAACGGCTAGGCCGTGCGGTAGACCGAGAACCCACGTTGCTGTAGCGGCAAGTCCATAGGCCAGGTAGTTTCCGTGATCCAGAAAGCTGTTTGCGGGATCTCCACCCGCGCCTTGTCGCGCTCGCGAGAAATCTCCATACTTGGTTGCTCTCGCCGCGATCTTGTACAGACTCTTAGTGAGACGGGCTTCCTCGGTGAGAAGAAAGGTATTGTCGGGCGCATCATCCGTCGCTCGAGCAGACTCGGCGAGAAGCCGTTCCAGAGCCTCGGCCGACACCCCGAACCCAGAATCGCGAAAGGCGCGAAACTTGGTCCAGCGCTCAAAGATTTGTTCAAGCCGCGCGTGTTGAAAACGGCGAGCAGCGTCAAGACGAAGGGCGTCCGTGAACCAGAAGCGAACCCAGTGCTGAAGCAGATCCGTAGGCCGATACTCGCTTTGCGGCACAGACCATAAGACATCGAAATCGACCTCACCGGCGCTGAACAGGGGAGTCCCTCCTCCGCCCGCGAATCCTACAAGCACACCAGCTTTTGCGAACTCGCGCATCGCCGCTTGCGTTACGGACGTGCCGGTACCGAACAAGACAGCGGTGGTGTTGGCGATAGGTATGTTCCAATAGAGAGATTTTTGCCCCTCCTCGGTCACGTATTCGACGCGCCCCCCGTTCACTAGGACTCGGCAGTGCTGCAAGTAATACAGATTCGCCCTCTTTGAGTGAAGAATCGTCTTGAGGTCAGAAGGAGAAAGATCCTTCATTGCCCCCGCCTTTGGACTGTTAGTGATGTGTGGCAGAAAATGACAGAGAGGACTGCTCCTCTCACGAGTTCCACTCTCGCTCTCGTCCTCCTCCCCTCGAGACAACCTGGATATGTTACGCGAACTGGCACCCAGACGAAATGCTTATTGGTAGCGGGCGGCGGTGTGGTTGTTAGGGAAAAGGCCTGTTCCATGGCCACGGCAGAATCCCACGTCCGGAGACCCCATTCCCTAGACCCTTTGAAGCCCGCTGAACGCCAGTGCAGCTCCCCGGCTATAGGGGGCTCGGGTGGCTTTGAAGTGCTCCCTGGGCGAGCTGACGGACGAGCTCGGCGACGCGGGGACTCTCTGCCCGAGCTTCTTGTCCGAGGCCCACGACGAATCGGGCAACGACGATCAAACCACCGCGAGCTGACACCCGGATCTCTCCAGACGGCAAATCCTCAGCCGTCATTCCCGATGGCAGATTACGCCGCACCCATGATTTGATCGTCGGGCTGACCAAGAATGTGTGCCGCTCCGAGCTCGCGTCGTGAAAGCCGTCAGGGCTCTCCGCCAGAAAGGCGTCTACCTCGAGCGCCGGACATTCTCGATAACTTTGGGTCTCATCGATCTCAGCTCGCTGAATATCCTCTACCCGAAACCAGCGAAGGCCTTCGTTTCTGTGGCAGAACGCCGCGAGTCGACACGGGGGTCCCAGCAGCAGTCGGCTCGGTGAAACTGTTCTCGCGGAAAGCTCTCCGCGACTTGCCGAGAAGTACCGAATCCGAACCGCGCGCCCGGAGGCAATGGCCTCCTGTATCGTGGGAATCGCCTGTTCTTCCTCCGGGCTCATAGGGAGAGCAACGACCCCCGCGTTCAGTCGCGCTGCGCCCTCCGCTGGCAGGCCACGCCCGACTCGCCCCGCTAGTAGCGCTGAAAGGAGTTTGGCCCGTTTTTCGAGCGAACTAATACGTAGTGCCGCCTCCAGTAACACCTGCCAATCCTCAGCCTTGAAGAGTACCCCTCCTGGAAACCAGCTCGGGGGGACGGACCAATAGACGTGCGGATGTTCTTCTTCCCGCTCCAACGGCATCCCGGACCGCTGCAGTTCTTCAAGCACCCTACGAATCCGACGTGGCTCGACCTCCGCTCGTCGGGCCAACTCCGCCTGTCTCCACGTTCTCTGCTCCACGAACGCTTGGATCACCAGAACCACGGTCTCATAGTTCCCGCGCGCACCCATTTCAGACGACAACCTGCCATGAACATGTACGCCGGTCCATGCCCAGCTCAGCAAGCCGGGTCCCAGGCACGCGACACGCACGCCGGACTGACACGGAGCCGCGGCGCGCTCCGTTTCACGTCAAGACGCCGCGGGTCGGACGCAGCGGCTCCGGTACGGTCTCATCGCCGAGCATCTCGCGCAGGTTCATTTCGATCGTGCGCGAGATCGCGTCGAGAGGGAGATCGTTGTCGTCTTCGCCGAACGGATCCTCAATCTCGTCACCGACCGCGTCGAGGCCGAGGAAGGTGTAAGCGATGATGAAGACGGCGATCGGGGTCAAGAAGTGGAGCGCGTCGATCACGCCGAACGGCAAAATGAAGACGTACATGGCCACCACCTGGTGAATGAGCATCGTGTACGAGTGGGGAATCGGCGTGCTCTTGATCCGCTCACACCCTCCCTGAATGTCCGTCAACTCTCGACAGAAGCGCATCGCCTCGACGAACGCGTATTCGCTGAAGCCGCCGGGTCGAGCCTCCTTCTGGAGCGCTCGGCTGAGGTCGAGCACGATCTGGTTTGCAGGGTTCTTCGAGCGCCCGGCGGCCTCGAGAGCTTCCTTGGACAAGTAGGGGGCGAGTTTGTCGAGTTCAAACTGATCGCGGAGCTGCATGCGGAGCGCATGGACAAATGCGACTTGCGTGTAGATGAGCTCGCGGCGCCTTTCGAAGCGTGCGCTCTCGAGAAAGACGAGCGTGTGGCGAGCGAGCGAGCGGCTCTCGTTCACGAGCCGTCCCCAGAGCTTCCGACCCTCCCAGTAGCGGTCGTAACTCGCGCTGGTGCGGAAACCGAGGAAGATACCGAGCGCAACACCGAGCAGCGACATGATGCCGACGGGAACGCTGAATCGATACTCGAAGTACTCC
>Ga0182837_1092_pt1 | contig 14542 bp, 9 predicted proteins | sample Passage237B_FD_121822 | JGI IMG/M metagenome (GOLD analysis project Ga0182837, IMG submission 121822) | reverse complement strand
CGTGCCGAGCTGGACCCCGAAAAAAACCAGGCAATCCGCGTTGGCTCGTTGTCCGAAAAAGGTCGCGCCTCTCCCGGCCAGTAGGTCCGACCGGTCAAAATGACCTGATCGGTCAGCAGAACGAGTTTTGGCCCGTCGTCCGAAAGGGCCCCGAGGACGGGCTCGCTCCGGGCCGGAGCGGACGCGAACAGGGGCGAAAACTCGAGCAGGAGCGTCCTCGAACTCCTTCATGACTCACCATCGAGCGAACGCTCCCGGAAGTCGGTCCGGTTCTTGCGTAAGCCTTACCGCTCATCTTCGCGGAAGTAGCTTGGCGCAAGTCAGGAGGGTGCATCAAATGGAGAAATCAGAGGGACTGGTCATTGGATCGTATCGATTGAACGGACTCTTGGGGAGTGCGTCGTCGACCTACTTCGCTGAAAACGTTCATACTGGAGAGCTCAGTGTCGTGAAGTTCTTCAGCGGCGAGAACGTCGACCAAAAATTCTGGAGAGGTATTTCTTCGGCTGCCCGAGCTGAGGTCGAAAAAGACGAGCGCATCTGTCACTTCGCCGAGGTCGGCTTTGTGGATGATGAGATCTACGCCGCCGCTCCCTACCTCCACGGCGCGACGATTGCGCAGCTGATTAAGGCTCTCTCCCGCCAGCGCGACTTGACCCTGACTCCGCTCCACGAGCGCACCGTGGCCTGGATCGCTCTCGAGCTCGTTCGCGCCGCCCAAGTCACTCTCCGTGAGCCGACTCTGCCTGCCTCGAGTGACCGAAACCTCGTCCTTCCTACGGAATACTTCGTTCTTCATAGCGGGCTCGTCCGGGGACTCGATCGGCGCTGGTCGTGGCTCGAGACGCTCACCTCCGGGTTCCCGCTCGGTGGTCACGAGGCGAGCGCAGCCTACCGAAGCCCCCATGTGGCTTCCGCCGAGGCGGGCCAAGCCTTCTCGATCCTCGTGATGCTCTGGGAGATGCTTGTCGGGTATCGGCTCTTCCGCCGTAATACCCTCGAAGAGACGATCGATCTCATTCAAGAGGGTACTGTTCCCGATCCGCGAACGCTGAATCCTCGGATCTCAAAGGAGATGGGCGTGTTTGTCCAGAAGACGCTGATGGCGCGCGGCGGGGTCAAGCTCAGCGTCATTGAGGCGAAACTGAAGCGACTCGCTCAGATGGACGGCGAAGCGGGAGTGACCGCAGCGCAAGCGCTGATGTCGACGATTTTCCCCGACGAGCTCGTGGGTATCTCGACCAAGATGCAGCTCTCGATGCTGAAGAAGCTGGAGCCGGAGGTGCCGCGTTCCGTGGGCGAGCCGATTTTGCCTCCGAATCCTCTCGACGCTTTTCTCGGCGGTCGAGACCCGATGTCTCAGGATGATTCAACCACCTGCATCGTCACGCCTCCGATTGAGGAACTTCAGCGCGTGGCTCAGCTCTCGTGGCTCGAGGACGAAGCGGCGCCCCGAATGCGCGTCGTGGCGCGCAAACCGAAGCGTAAGGGCAAGGTGCAGGCGGGAGTGATCTTGGCTGCGCTCCTCGTCATCTTCGGATTCACGCTTCAGGCGGCGGTGCGGAGCGGAGGCAACACGCGGATGAGCGAGATGAGCTTCAATCCGCTCTTTGGTGAGACTCCGCGAGCGACTCAGATGGCGGCCGATCCGGTCGATGCGGAGCTTGCTATTGAAGGTGAAGACGTGGAGGCCCTTCCGATGGGCGGTCCCCGAGAGGTCGCTGCCGAGGTCCCTTCGGACGCACTTCCCGAGCCGAATCTGGGAGAAGAGCTGGGAGCCATCGAAGTTCCCTCTGAGGTCGTCCCGAGTCAGCCCCAAGCGCAAGTGGCTCTCCAAAAGGAGCCGGCGGTGAGGACCGCGAGCCCCGCTTATTTGCCTAGCGCACCGGTAGCAGAGGAGTCGGTGAAAGAAGTCCCGCGCGCGACCGGTGATGTCTTAGTGAATGCGCCGGCTGGCGTGAAAGTTTGGAAGGATGGTCAGTTGCTGGGCACGGGACGTTTCTCCGCGAGCCTTCCATTCGGTGAGCACACGCTGAAGGTCGAGTCAGAAGGTGGGGGAACGTCCTACTTCGTGACGCGCGTTCGTCCGGGAGTGGCGGCGATTGTCGATATTGGAAATTGAAGTGTCTCGCTGGGTTGGGATTTCCGGTGGACAGGGATGCGCGTGGTGAGGTCCTCGGACAGCGGCCCGAAGGACTCTTGAGCCAGGAAAACCCCTTCGCTTTGAGGTAGACTCAAGCGTTGAGGGAAGGACCCCAAGGAGCCTCTCCGTAGGGAGAGAAAAGGGGGTAGGGAGAGCGGGCTCGCGAAAGCGGGTCCGCTCGTTTTTGTCCGCGGTGGCGCGGAGGAAGAACGCTGTAGCGCTTTGCGGTTGCGCGCTTGCTCCTTGTGCACTCTCGGAGTTCGGTGCGCAGATGCGGAAGTGGTGTCTCGGGATGAGATTGTGGGGCTCATGCGTGAGGATGTTGTGTGTGATGTGTGGGGAAGAGGGAGGCGGTGCGGTGTGTGATTGAGCAAGGTTGCCTAGCATTTGTGCGATTGGTCGATCGGGGTGACTCCGGAAGGGTGAGGGCGCTTTCGCCCGTTCGGTCATTTTGACCGGTCGTCTCGACAGCAAACTATGCCCCGGCTCGAAACTCTCAGTCAGAAACGACGAGAATCTAGCGCATCCGGGTGGCCCGAACCTTGCTGAGAGCACACAGGGAGTCACGAGGAGCTATTTATGAGATGGAACTTTTTCAAAACATTGCCGGTCCTGTGTTTGCTTGCCTTCGCCTGTCAGGGGGTGAGAGATGAGGCCCTCGATGAGACGACGCGCGAGTCGCGTCAGAAGCTCTCCTTGCTCGGCTGTAGTGGGGACAATCAGTGTAAGGGCGGTCTGGTCTGTCAGATTGGAGACTGTGTCCTCGGTCAATGTCTCTACTTGCCGCTCCTCGGCTGTGACCCCGACTCGGAGCCTGAACCAGAGCCAGAGCCTGAACCGGAGCCAGAGCCCGATCCGGGTCCCGAGTGCATGATCGATAGCGATTGCGCTGCGGGCCCCGAGTGTACCGTCTCTCGCTGCATCATGGGCGCCTGTGTGAACAACCCGACTCTGGATTGCGAGCCGGAAGATACTCCTGACGGTGGCTGTCAGAACGATGCCCAGTGCGGCGACGGGCTGACCTGTACGCTCGACCTCTGCATCTCGATCGGCAACATCTGCCTCAACGTGGGCATCCTCGGCTGCCACGAGACCGGTGGTGGCAGTGGCGGCGGCGCCTCCGGTGGCGCAGGCTCCGGCGGAGCAGGTGCGGGCGGTTCTGGCGCAGCAGCCTCGTCGGGCGGAGCGGACGGTGAAGGCGAAAGCTGTGAGTCCGTCCTCGATTGTGACGATGCCGATAGCTGCACGCTCGACGTCTGTGTCGAACCGATTGGCCTCTGCGCCCACGTGCCGATCCCCGAATGTGGGGAGAACGAGAACGGAAGCGGCGGCGCTGGTTCCAGTTCGAACCCGAACACGGGCGGAAGCGGCTCTGGTGCGACCTCGCCTCTGGCTCTGGTGCGGCGTCCGGTACTGGGGCGTCTGGCTCCGGTGCGGCGTCGGGCACTGGCGCGTCTGGCTCTGGTGCGGCGTCGGGCACTGGCGCGTCTGGCTCTGGTGCGGCGTCGGGCACTGGCGCGTCTGGCACTGGCGCGTCTGGCTCTGGTGCGGCCTCCGGCTCTGGTTCCGCGGGTTCCGAGGATCCCGACAATACTGGGGCCAAGTCGAACGGCGGCGGGAACTCGGGCGACGGAGGCAAATCGACCTCGAACGGCTCGTCCTCTTCGAACGGTTCTGCAGGGTCCGACGATGATTCGGAGGGCAGCGGCGCCAAGGGTGGCGATGATGAGCCTGTGAAGCCCCTCAGCGAGGATGAAGACGAGGGCGCGTGGCAAATCCGCGGTGGTGCCTGCTCGATGGGTACCGGGCCCACGGGTGGTCCGAAGTCGGGCCTTCTCGCAGTGCGGCCCTCTTGATGCGGCGGCGGCGAGCCGCCGCCGCGGTGGCGGCGACTCTCGTCGGGACCCTCGGTTTCGCTCCCGAGGCTCGGGCTCAGGGGTTTTCGACGGATGCGAATCCGACCCCTCTCGCTCCCGAAGATCTGCTCTGGACTGAGCGACCGACGATCCCGATGGATCACCTGAGCTTCTTCGGGCGCGCCATGCTCCGTTACGCCGATGATCCGCTCGTCATGAAGAACACGGCGACCGGAGAAGAGGTGGCTCTGATCGACGCTCAGGGTGCGCTCTACTTGAGCGCGGGTCTTGCTCTCTTCGATCGCTTCCACGTCGCCGCCATGGTGCCCCTGTATGCTCAGTCCGGGCAGGCGGTCGGCACCACGGGGCTCACGCCGGACGGCGTCTCCGTCGGAAACCCTGAGGCGGAAGTCCGCGTGAACGTCCTGGATGTTGCCGCCCCTTTTGAGTTAGGCCTTGCCGGTCGCGTGGCTGTTCCCGTGGGACAGAGCAGCCAACTCGTGGCCGACAGGGCCGCAAGCGGCGGTCCCCGGATCATGCTCGGCAAGTCCTTCGGTGAGGAGAAGAGGAGCTTCGTGGCTTTGAACGCCGGGGCCCTCTTCCGCGAAGAACGCAGCCTGCAAGACGTCAACGTAGGGAGTCAGTTCACCTTCGGCGCGGGCCTGAACCTCGACATTTGGCGAGGTCTGGCCCTGACGGCCGAGCTTCAGGGGCGGACTCCCTTCGCGAATGCGTTCTCTGACGGGAACGTTCCCCTGAGTGCACTATTTGGTGTTCGTTATGCGGCGCGAAACTGGAGCGTCGCGGCGGGGCTCGGGCCGGGTCTCACCGATGGCCTCGGCGCGCCGAATTTGCACGCGCTCGGCATGGGCGGCGTCCGGCTGAACCGCAAGGAAGAGCAAGTCGAAGTGCCGAAGCCCACCCCCGAACCCAAGCGCGAGGTCGTCGCCAAGGCGCCCCCGCCTGATCCCTGTTTGAGCGAGGTTCCTCCGGAAGATCCGGCTGCTTGTCCCGAGCTCGACGCGGACGGTGATGGAATCAAAAACGGCATCGACATGTGTCCGCTCGAGGCCGAAGACCTTGATGGGTTCCAGGACCAAGATGGGTGCCCCGATAACGACAACGACGGCGACGGAATTCCCGACTCTGAGGATCAGTGCCCGATGGACGCTGAGACCATCAACCAGATCGACGACCACGACGGTTGCCCCGACATGATTCGGGTCCTCGACGGTCAGATCCGAACCCTCGAGCCGATCTTCTTCGAAACCGGGAAGACAGTCATCTCAGGCAAGAGCGAGCCGCTCCTGATCGAGATGGCCCGAGTGATTCAAGCTCGGCCGGAGCTCGGTGTGATCGCGATCGATGGCCACACCGATGACGTCGGAAGTGACGCGTCGAACCTGCGCCTCTCCCAAGGGCGCGCCGACAGCGTGCGTCAGTTCCTTGTGAACGCGGGAGTTCCTCCCGAGCGACTCATCGCTACAGGCTACGGCGAGTCTCGCCCGATTGCCGAGGGCCAGAGTCGCGAAGCGAGGGCCATGAATCGGCGCGTGGAGTTCCGCTTCTCGCCCCCGGCGAACCCCTAAGGTCCGCTCCCCCCATGCGGAGTTTCTCCGCCGTAGGCACCGTCCCTCGTTCTCGGAGAGGGGCGGTGCTTTTCCGTTTCTGGCCCAAAAGAAGCGGCCTCGACCATCTAGGATGGAACTCGTGAGGCCGTCCATGCGGCGAGTGGTAGCGCTACCCGAGGTTGTTCGCGTTTTGTGCTGGAATTTCGGTCACGAAGAGGGGAATTTTCCAGAGAGGGAGGGCCCGCAGGGGCACCTTTTCGGCTCTCTCGAATGAGAACACGCTGTACAAACCTAAACCGCCCCTGTCGCCCCAGCGAGGTACCGTGTCCCCCATGAAATCTTCTTTCGCTCTTCTCGGCGCTGTTGCGCTCTCCCTTGGTGCCTGCTCCGGCGAACCTGCGGGCGATGACGCTCAGGGAACGGGCGGGAGCGCTGAGACGGGAGGGGCTCCGGCGGCAAGCGGAGGAGCAGCTGCGGGCGGCGGACCGAGCGCGGGAGGGAGCTCAAGCGGAGGCGGGAGCCCCGGAAGCGGTGGCGCTCAGAGCTCTGGGGGAGCCGCGAGCGGCGGCGCGAACCCAGCGGGCGGCGGGGCTGCTGGCGGCGCTCAGAGCACGGGAGGAGCAAGCTCGGGTGGCTCGGAGAGCTCGGGCGGCTCGGACAACACGGGTGGCTCCGGCGAAGGGGGCGGACTTCCGCTGGGCAACCCTCCGGTGAAGAGCGCCGGCTGCGGCAAGCCAGCGACGATCATGAGCGGCAAACGCAGCATCATGAGCAGCGGCCAAGACCGCTCGTACATCATCGATATCCCCAATAACTACGACGAAAACGAGCCGCACCGCCTCTTTTATACCTCACACTGGATCGGGAGCACCTCCGAGGCTGTGCGCGATCAAGACTACTATTTCTTGAAGCCGCTCGCTCAGGCGGATGGTGTCCGAGCGATCTTCGTTGCGCCTCAGTCCGACGGCGCCACTTGGCAACAAAAGGACCATGCGCTCTTCGATGATCTCCTCGCCTTCGTGAAGGAGAATCTCTGCATCGACACGACGCGCGTGTTCGCGACAGGCTTCAGCTTCGGCGGCATGATCACCTATTCGCTGTCGACCAATCACCAACAGGACATTCGCGCCGCCGTCGGCATCGCCCCCGCGAACTACAATATCTGGCTGCCCCAGAAGACCCGCGAGCCCATCGCCTGGATGCACACGACGGGCCTTCAGGATGGAACTTGTCCTTGGGTGAACAACGAGGGCGCGAAGCAAGGCGCGAAGTTCATCGCGATCGAGAAGGCGGAGGACAACGGCTGTAAGATTCCGGCCGAAATCCCGATTCATACGGGCGGCAATCACGTCTGCTACGAGTTCGAAGATTGTGACCCCGGTTACCCCACCCGCGTCTGCACCTTTGGCGGCGGCCACACCAACATCGACAACGAAGGCGGCAAGAACTGGATCGCTGAGGATTCCTGGGACTTCTTCATGCGCTTCTAAGGCGCGCCCGCCTCACAAAAGAAGGGCGCCCTAAAAGCTCGAGGGGCGCCCTTTTTTCTGTTCCTAGGAGGTTCATTCACTCCACGACGCCGACCGCGTCCACCACCAAGGTACCGCTCAGGACCTTGAGCTCGACGGTGTGCTCACCGCGCGGGAGTCCTCGTAGGCTGAAGGTCTGGTAGAGCTGATCGGAGGCTCGGGTTTGAGCCGCGGGACCGTCTCGGAGCTTCCCATCGATGGTCACATCGAGAGCCGCTGTCCCGTTGTTCCCGCCGAGGATGTCGAGTCCGGTCCCCGTGAAGGTGTATTTGAGCGTGGCGCCGGCTCCCGAGCTGGTCGAGAGGGTCCGGTGGTAGTCGTACATGCTCTTGCCGACTTCGTGAGCCCAGTTTCCGCTGTATTCGAGCTTCTTCTTTCGCTCGGGGGATAGGTCGTACATCTCGAGGTTGTCGAGGTACTCGACGTAGTAGGCGGGTTTTCCTTCGAGCCTCTCGACGAGCAGGTTGTCGAACTGAACGCTCAGCGGGCCGCTCAGGAGGTCGACGCGACCGGCGAGATGCGTGTCGTCGGTGAAGGAGTGAACCTCGACACCATCGATGAAAGCAGTGATCTGGTTCTCGTCGACCTCGAGAGCCAGCTTGTGCCACTTGCCGGGAGTTCCGTCGAAGCCGGCGATAGTGCCGCTCGCGACGTTCTGATTCATGCGGTTCAAATACCAGCCGCCGTCTTGCCAGAGACGGAGCGTGAAGGCGGTGCCCGCGTAGCCGTGGCTGTTTCCGCCGCCTTGCTGACGCGCGCCGATGCCCGCGTAGTTTCGGTCGCCTCCGACCGTTTCGAAGGTCACGTCGACGCTCGCTCGATAGTTCAGCCAGGACTTGTCGCCGATGGCTGTGACGGGTTCGCCAGCGTTCCAAGCCGTGCCCATGTTGCCCTGCTGGCGGAGGACGTAGTTCTCTGAGCCGTCCGGGAGGAAGACCTCGAAGGCGCCGTTTCGATCCCAGGAATAGCGGGCAATCGTGCTCTTCGGGCCTCCGCGCGTAGCGATGAACGCTTCGGTGCCCGAGAGCACACCGCCGTCGCCGATGCGCCCGACCGTCAGCTTCGAATAGTCAAAGTCGTCAGCGTAGAGGATGTTGTCTTTGGTGTCGCGCTCATGTCCACTCTCGTCGGTGTCGAGGACCTGGCGTTCACCTTCGACCGGGAGCGGCTGGTGAAAGGCTTCGATTTCGCGATTCGCGAGGGTCGTCACGGTGACCGCTGACCAGGGTTTGACCTCGAGAGTATAGGCGCCGTCGTCCCGAGCGAGGTCGCATTGGTAGCGCATATAGTTCTCATTGAACGGGCCGTCATCCGCGGCTCGTGTCTCCCAGACCTCGAGGTGCGCCGATTCGGGGACCTTCAGGTTCGCGGTCCGGATCCGGTAATATTTGGTCTGGCTGCTGTCGTTGACCATGACCACGGAGAAGTCTGCTTTGTCCGGAGAGGCGAGGGTCATGTAGCTCGGCGTACCGTTGCGCCCGTCGACGGGGTTCGTGCCCGTGGCGCCGGTGTCGCTCGCCTGAGGCACAGCGCGCCAGATCCCCGCGCTGTTGTCTTCGTTTTCCCAGCCTGTCTTGGCGAACCACGAGAAATGGCGGAGCACCTGAATTCCGGCGTCATAGTGGATCCAGCCGGACCAGGGATCGCGGGCGCTGATCAGCTCTTTGTGAGAGTATTGGCCCCCTTCGTAGAAGGAGCCGATCGCGGGCTGGTAGATGAAGAGGGTGCGCCGGGAGCGGTCGAAGCCCTTGATGATCGTATTGCCCATCTCGAGGGGCCCGCCCGCGCCGCCGATGCCGCTCTTTGAGCTCGCGTTCGGCCGGAACGAGGTGTTGCTGAAGGTGGCCTGGGCTTCGCTGTTCCAGATTTGGTGGTCGAACTGTTCGGCGAGGCGCGTGAAGTTACCGCTCCCGTCGTCGTCGGTGTTGTAGTGGAAGCCGGAAGCGCCCACGGCGGCCCGGAGCGCTGCGTCCGAGATCATCTGACCGCCAAAAGAGCCCGTGCCGACCTCGTCAGAGATGACGACCTGAATGCGGTTGTAGAGCTCGCGCTCGGCTGCGCTCTCGAAGCCTTCGGAGTCTGTGCGGACGCGACTGGCGTACTCTTTGGTCCAGGTCAGGTTCGCGGCGTGCTCGTTTTCTCCCGGATTGACGTAGTCGACCATGTAGCCGTACTCGCGGTAAGCGGCGAGGATGGTCTCTTTGAACCAGGTGTAGAGACGATCGTTATTCGTGCCGACCCAGGCGGGCGAGTGCCAGCGCAAGATGCTGACTTTGATGTCCGGGTTGAGCTTTTTGGCGTCAGCGGCGAACTGGAACCCGGGGGCGCGGCCGACGTTCGCGGGCTCAGACGCCGAGCGTTTCGTCGCCGGATCGGGGCCCGTCGAGGTGTTGCTATCATTGCCCATCTCGAACTTGATGTGGTTCATGATGGGCCTGGGGCCGCCGAAGAGGACACGCAGGAGCTCGGCGTACTTTTCGGGGTGCCGATACTTGTAATCGAGGAGTACGGCGCTCGTGCTGTTCGCGCTCAGCACACCGAAGCCCTTGAAGGTCAGGCCATTTTTATTCTCGGAGGCGACGTCGTCGCCGTCGACGGTGATGACTGTGGGGTGATCGGCCTGGACGGGCTCACAAGCGACGGCGTCGGGGATCTTGACGGGAGGCGCGCCACCGCTTCCGTCTCCTCCTCCCTGGGCGCCGCCGGCGCCAGCTCCTCCGCTGGTCCCGCTGCCTCCGGAAGAAGCGCCGCCCGTCGCCTTCGCGCCGCCATCGGAAGTCTCTGCGTCGCCGCCGGTTCCACCGGAGCTCGGTGCGCTGCCGCTGCCGCTGCCGCTGCGTCCGCCTGTCGCTTTGGTGCCGCCGCTCGTCTCTGAGGAATCGTGTCCGGTGCCCGGGCCGTCTCTGCCGCTGCAGGCGAGGGGCGCTGTGAGGCTGAAGGCGAGCAAGAGGGCGACGTTGTGCTTCATCGGAGAGGATTCAAGCGACGCTGCGGGCGCGCAGGGAGAGGAAATTTATCTCACGTCTCTCGCTTTTCCGGCAGCCGAAAGGGCCGCTGATCTGCTCTGTGAACGCACACATTCAGCACTCCCCCGGAACGTTTGCGGTCAGCACGGACGATTCCGCGCTGACGCGAGGTGCTCGGGGCGAAAGCTGTTTACATCTTAAAGGGGACACTTTGATACTGAAGGGACGATGCGGGCTTGGTGGATGAGTTGGGTGGCGCTCGTGGTGGCCTGTAGTGCGACGCCGGATCCGGAAGCGGACGACGCGAGCTCGGGCGGCTCGCCGGGGGCGGAGAGCGGTGGTCAGGGGGCCACCGGTGGGGCGCCTTTGAGCGGAAGCGGGGGCGCTGGTGGCGGAGCGAGCGGAGGTGAGACCGCGAGCGGAGGGCAAGTGACGAGTGGAGGCGCCTCCGCGAGCGATGGTGGTTCAGGGAACCCCGCGGGCGGGCGCGACGGCAGCGGCGGAAGAGGACCGTCGATCGGCGGCGGTCCGCCAGGCGGGAGCGGAGGAATGCCTGGGAACGGTGGCGCACAAGGCAGCGGCGGAGACTCGGGCGACTGCGTCCCGAACATCGCGTGTAAGCTCGACCCTCCACCGAGCACCGGCGACCTCTATCAGGACTGCGTCGATCGCATCAATCAGTTCCGGACCGAGTGCGCGTGCTTGCCCCCGCTCGAGCGGCGTATGGACGGCGAAGCCTGCGCCGATCAGATGGCGGAATATGATGCGGGCGTGAACCAGGCCCACGCCGGAGCCATAGCCAAAATCTGTCAGCCCGGCGGAGCTCAAAATGAGTGTCCGGGGTATTCTTCAAACGCTCAGGTGATCGGCCTCTGTCTGCAGCAGATGTGGGACGAAGGACCGCCGCCCGTCGAGCCCTGTGAGGGGGAGTGTTTCCAAACATACGGCCACTTCATCAACATGACGGATCTGTCGATGAAGCGCGTCGCTTGCGGCTTCTACACGACGGCGTCGGGCAAGGTCTGGGCCGTGCAGAACTTCACGCGGTGAGAGGCGCGGAAGTTGGAGCGCTGACCGCGTTCGTGAAGGTAGAGGGAGCTGCCAAGATGGGATGCACCAGGTCGCCCAAGGAAACGGCTGGTTGTGGACCCCGACCAGGACCTGCTGGAAAGACAGATTGTGCGGGCTACCGAGGTTCGATCCGAGACAAGGCCGCCCCGTGGGACGGAGCGGCCTTCGGCACGACGCTCTTATGTGTCGCTACCCGTGAGGAACTGCGTGGCACGTTCGCGGAGCGTCGGATCGGGGTCGTTGTTCGCGACCCAGTCGACGATGGGGTAAGCGGGCGAGTCGGGGTCGAACCCACCTTGAGTTATCGCGGTGAGGGCGGCGTCTCTGACTGCTGCTTCCGGTTCGACTTGGACCGCCTTGAGGATACCATCGGCGAGGGGCGCGTTGAGCTCACGGTAGCTAATCGCGCTGCTGGCGGCCATGCGCACCTCTGGTTGAGGATCGCTCGTCATGACCGAAACGATACGGCCGTCGACCTCCGCGCCGGGTACCTCGCGTAAAGCGAAGACGGCTGAATGGCGGACCATGGGATCGGTCGAAGTGAGGCCCTCTACAATCGCCGGGAAAGCTTTCAGGCTGGCGGTGTTTCCGAGAGCTAGCATCGAGTTGGCCTTGTCGATGGGAGTCGAGGCCGTCTTGGAGAGCTCGATGAGCTGCTCGAAGGCTTGAGTCTGCGTCTCGCTTCCCCCCGACTCTGCACCGCGACGCAGGGCGTTCCCGAGCGAGGTGATCGATTGAGGCCGGAGGGGGCCGGACGTCTCATCGGAACTCAAGGCAGCAAGCGTCGAGATGACGTCGTCGCTCGGGGACTCGACGGAGCCCAGGTGAGTAATGGAGTATTCGCGGGTTTCGGGGTCGAGGCCCTGGTCGTTCACGAGCTCAATGAGCTGGGACTCGGCTTCCGGACCGCTCGCCATGCTCATAGCACCCATGAGCGGCTCCGCCTTGTTCACAGGCAGACCTCTTTGGATCTCGGCGCGAGCGAGTCGGAGCGCCTCAGGGTTGGTTCTGAATAAGATTGTCAGCAAGGTGACGGCCTCCCGCGCTCCATCGACATCCTGGTTGTCGATGGCAGTGGACAGGGCATTCAGAAGCTCCGGGTAGGTGCGTCCTCCGAGTCGCTCACGATCGTCGTCGCTCACCTCGCGCGAGGCCTTGGCTTTAAGCGTGGTCAAATGACTTCCGTCGAGGGGGAAGAGTTTCCAGTCTTGGTACTTTTTGATCGGGTTCTTTGCGGTCCCCTCGCGGATGCGCTTGAGGTCCGTCGTTACCGTTACTATCAGAGCACCTTCGCTGAAGTTTGTCTCTTCCACGTAATGGCTGGCCACGATGCGCTCGGCGGCGTCGAGTGTGAGTTCGCCGTGAAGACCAAAGGTCGCGAGACCTACCTCGACCTGCGCACCTTGCGCGGTAGCGTAGCGGCACCGCGTGGACTTTTTGCTCAAGACGGTGGGCTTGGTTTGGGTGTAGTTGACCTGGCAGGGGCCGACAGTGCTGGGTTCACCGGTGCGATCGGGCGCCGCGCTGTTCACCTGGAGAGCTGCGAGGGTCGAGCGAAGGTGCGCCCATGAGCCATCCTGCTCGATTTCAGGGAAGCCGGCGAGAGTGATGCTTCCGTCCGCGCCGGTTTTAAAGCGGAAGGGACTTTCAGCGCGCTGCCGAAGGCGGAGGATCGCCGGGGCCATGTCTTCAGGGGTGCCTTGGAGGAGGCGGACCTCGGCAGAGTGCGTGCGACCGACGGTGTCACCAGCCGGAGCAGGGGCGAGTTGATAGAGGTCGAGCTCGCCCTTGAGCTCGATGCTCCACATGACGACGCCGCGAGCTTTTGCGACGGCGACCTGCCTCCATTGGTAGGTGAGGTGAGGGACCTCAATCGCGAGTCTGTCCTCCTCGGCGTCCCTGTCTTGAGCCGACTCCGCAGGGGCGTTTGGCGCGAGCCAAAATGCTCCGGACGGTACTGTGCGAGCTAGGAAAAACGTCGAGACGCCACCGGCAACTAGCAGCCACGGAAGAACTTGTTTCGTTTTCATGATATGTCCCTCACCACACTTCTCAGATCACCAGGCGTCCCCCGCATCGGACATGACCAGGATGCCGTAGTCGGCCCACTTCTTCTGGTAGGATGCGAGCGAGGGCCAGCTCGCGAGCGTCTTGGCGCCTTTTAGGCCACCAAAAAGCCATTCGACTAGCTGGTAGCTGGCTATGATCTGTCCTGACCCGGAGCCGACCGAGTATGCTCCTGTAAGGGTATACCCTCGTCGTACATCCTTGCCGCTGTTGTGGGCGAGGTGAGTGCTTCCGTCGACCGACGCGGTGAGCGAAACGATGGTGAACTGAGCTGTGAATGAAGCTGCGGCGACGTTGGGATGGCCGACCGAAAGCTGGCCGTAGAGCGACAGACCACCGCTCGTCTTCAGAGTTGTTCTGCTCAGGTAGTTGCTCTTCTCCACGCTGCCCTTCGTTACGGCGGCGCTTCCGAAGGCCTCACTTGATGCGGTCCCGGTGGCCCCGACGGAGAACTCGATCGGGTATACGCCCAGGACCAGAAAAGGGACACTGAGGAATCGATAGCCTTGGGTGAGTTGTTTGACCTGTCTGACCTCGTGGATGAGGTTGGACGCGTTGCTCTTGTCGACGCTTACTTGCAGCGGAAGCGATTGGCCGAAGAAGGTGTGAACAACGTTGGCTGTGGCGGAGGGGACGCGGTTCTGTCCTTTGTTCCAGCTTGATTGTGAGTAGGCGAGGACTTGCGAATGGATGACAGGTTTGGTGGTTGAGTTGTATCCGACGTTGACAGCCCGCGTGGAGATGTTCAGTGCGACCGCGCTCGAGGCATTGTCTACAATGGTTTCGCTGTTTGATTCGGTGTACGACGTTGAATAGTCGCTGACTTTCCGCACCTGGCTGGGTGCGTTCGTAGTTGTGGACCTCTGGACCGCCGCCCACGCCGACGAGGACGACAAAAGGACCGCCACGGCGAGGGTGGACGCTTTGAGCAGGCCGCGCTTGGCCCTCAAAGAATATTGAGACATGTGATTCTCCCTGTTGTTGGTTGGTGGAGCAGTTCTTTCGCCAACGCTCAAAGGAGCGAGCGGCTAACTGCTGTTGCTTGTGTAAGAGCGCCCGAGAAATCTCGCAAGCACCTCTCGCACAAATTGCCTTGAGAAACCGGGGCGCGCTGTGTGTGGTCGAAAATGGTGTGCGGTATGGGTTTGTTGGGAGAATCATGGGTTGTGGAGGTGTTGTGAGCGGCGCGCTCTGTGTTGCCGGGGCGCGGTGGCACGACTAAGAGATTGCTTCGACGGGGCTCTCGTGAGTTCACGAGAGAAGGGCGATCAAGCTTGCGACGGCGAACGCCGAGGCCGAAAAAGCTTCAATGGGGCTCTCGTGAGTTCACGAGAGAAGG
>Ga0182837_1152_pt1 | contig 14686 bp, 14 predicted proteins | sample Passage237B_FD_121822 | JGI IMG/M metagenome (GOLD analysis project Ga0182837, IMG submission 121822) | reverse complement strand
GGGGCTTTGGGGTGCGGTCGCGGGCGGGTGTCTCGCGGGACTCGTTTCGTGCTCGTCTACCGGCGAGGGTGATCTGGGCAGTGGAGGAGGTGCCTCGAGTGATGGCGGCACGGGTCGCGGCTCTGGCGGAGCTAGCGCGGGTGGTCTCGAGGCCGCAGGTGGGACAAGCGATGGGGGGCTTTGAGCGCAGCGGGAAGCGGGGGAACGTCGACGAAGGCCCCACCACCCATCTCGGCGCGCCTGGACGACGAGTACATCTCCTTCGGCCGGGGAGCCCAGGTCGACGCATCGCGTGCGCCTGCGCTCAGGATTTCGGCGGTGAATACCGCAGAGGGAAGCTTTGAGCTCACGCTCATCCCTCAGGGTGGCGAAGCTCTCGCGCCGGGCGTGGTGCTTCGCTGTGGCAGCGAAGGAGCTTCATCGATCAGTTGGACAGCGAACTCCGTCAGCACCGCCGGGCCCGGCGGAGGCTGTGAGATTCATGTGATAGCGGTGGGCTATGAGCCAGGCGCGCGGGTACAGGGAATCTTCGAAGGGACGCTCGTGGCAGCCGATGGCTCGGGCGCGGTTGAGGCCAAGGAAGGAGCTTTTTCCGGCACGCTGAACTAGGGCGCCCGGGCGCCCGAGTGCCTGCTCGATGAACCTCGATCGGCGAGTGGGCTCGGTCGAGCCGACGGCGAGCCGATGCCCCTTGGAGAATTTTGTGGAACTCTCCGGGACATGAGCGCCCCGAGCCGAGAGCTTCCCCCACCTATGCCGATCCGAAAGGACAATTTTGCGGGGCGGACCTTCGAAGAGCGCATGCCGCTCATGATTCACGATGTCCTCTCGCGGGGCGGATGGTCGGCTGAGGTTGTCTCGTGGCTCGAGCTGCTCTTGGCGTCGCTCCCTCGTGGGCCAGTGCCAACGCAGCTGATCGAGAGCGAGTTAGATCCAGCGTTTTGGCAGAGCGCAGGTCTCTGTCATGAAGGCTTGACCTGGGATGCGCTGCCGTTCTTTGAGGCGGAGACCGTCTTTCACTTCGCGCTGCTGCATGCGACAGGGTATCAGGGAGAGGCGTCCCGGGATCCATTCGCGGAGGCGAAGCGAGAAGGGTTCGAGGCAGGGCTCCCGGCAAAGGTGGGCAGAGTTAGAGTGGACCTCTCGGAGCGAGGAGCGGAGCGCGGCGCTGGAGCTCTCTCTTTGGGGGAATCTCCACGATCTGAGCTTTCAAAGGCGCGGCGACAGCCGCGAGCTCATCGTCGACGAGCGCGCAAGAGCCCTCGGGCTCCTCGATGCTGCAAGTATGGTCGACATCATCCTCGACAATGCAGGTAGTGAGCTGACGTGCGATCTGCTCGCGAGTGACGTGCTCCTGCGCGGCGGAAAAAAGGTAAGACTGCACCACAAGCCTCGTCCCTTCTTCATCTCCGATGCAACGGCGAGAGACGTGCGATGGACGATCGCTGAGCTTCGGAAGCGGGCAGTGGGTCCGCTCCGCCTGGTAGGGGAGCGGCTCGAGCGGGCGCTCGAGGGAGGCCAGCTCGAGCTCCGGACGGACGCGTTTTGGTGTCGTCCGCTCCACCTCACCGGGATGCCTGATGAGCTGCGGACCGACATCGGGCGAGCTGACGTCGTCCTCCTCAAAGGCGATCTCAACTACCGGCGCATCATCGAAGATCGCCTGTACCCCTTTGACACTCCCGCGGCGTCGGCGGGACCCGCCGGCTTTCCGCCTCTCGTGGCGCTCCGAGTCCTCAAGTCGGAGGTTCTGGTCGGGCTCGAGCCCGGCCGCGCAGCGGCCCTCGACGCAGCCCAGCCGGGCTGGCTGACCTCAGGGGAGACCGCCATCGTCCAGGTTTTTTAGCCGGGGAAGCGCGCCGGAGCTTGCGTCCTCCTATTCCGGAGTCATAGTTCTCCGGAATAGGAGACTTTGATGCCTCTCCCGAAGACCTACCCGCGTACCCGCTACGAGCCCTCGCCGCTCGTGGACCTGACCGACAAAGCGGTCCGAGAGCGGCTCAGCGCGGGCGCGCTCCGCGCCTTTTTTAACATCATGGAGCGCTGGAAGGTGCGCGACGAAGATGCGCGGGCCCTGCTCGGAGGGATCTCGAACGGTCCCTACTACGAGCTGAAGAAGAATCCCGAGCGGGTGCTCGATGCGGATCGTTTGCAGCGCATCTCCTATCTCGTCGGGATCTTCAAGGCGCTCCACATTCTTTATTCGGAAGCTCTCGCGGACGCTTGGGTGACGCGACCGAACACGAATCGAATCTTCGCGGGGCTCTCGCCTCTCGAGTTTATGGTGCGCGGCGGCTTGCCTTCGCTCGCTATCGTGCGGCGTCTGCTCGACGCGCGGCGAGGAGGACAACATTGAAGCGCAAGCGAGCCCGAGCGCCGGAGCTTCCGCCTTTGAGCCTGGTGCGGCGCTTCGACACCTACCGGCTGATCCCTGAGCGTTTCATCGACGGCGGGGAGAGTGTCCTGCGCCGCATCGCCGACAGCGACGAACATTTGAACGAGATTTTCGACCTCGATCACGCCACCAACGAGCGCCTTTGGGCCGAAAATGAGCGTTTGCCCGGGATCGGGATCCAGGAGCTCGTCTTTGGCGTCCCGAACTATCGGATCGTCAACGCCGCCTTCTGCCATGCGCATCCGCTCGGGAGTCGTTTTAATGGGCCCGAGCGCGGCGCTTGGTATGCGGCCTTCGAGCGCGAGACGTCCGAGAGTGAGGTCATGTTCCACAAGGTCCTCGAGTTCGTCGAAACGAATTGGCCCGAAGAGGAGGTGGTCTACCGAGAGCTGCTCGCGGACTTCTCCGGTGAGTTTCACGACCTTCGGGGTGACTCCTGCTTCGAGGTCTATCTCGATCCGGACAGTTACGTAGCGTCGCAGGCTCTCGCCGAGCGATTGCTCGAACTCGGGTCGCTTGGGGTCGTGTACCCGAGTGTTCGTCGCCCGGAGGGGACCTGTCTCGCCTGTTTTCGTCCCGCCATGGTCGGGCATGTTCGGCTCGGAGGACGCCGAGTCTTCCACTATCGAGGTGACCCGAGTTCAAGCACCTGGAGCGACGGATGAGGGAGCGGGAGAGCGTCGCTCGCAGGGCCGGTGAGCGCGCGAAGTGTCCGATGGCACTCTGTGACAGGGCAGCGAAGCGGTAGGCGCTGGGCTCAGGCGAAGGCTCGGCTGGGCCCTCGTGGATTTGATGGACCGGGGCCAACGAACGGGGAGGCGCGTTGGGTTAGCCGGCGTGAGTTTCCCAGCTCTCGAGGAGGCGGGTGAGCTCGGCAGAAGCGGAATCGTCGCGAGGATCGAGGACGCTCGGGGGCAGCCAATGGATTTCGCGGTCGCGAAGCCAGGTGCGCTGGCGGCGGGCGAAGACGCGGGTCTTTTGGTAGACGAGTGTGATGAGCTCTTCGAGGTCGAAATTTCCGGAGCGGACAGCGTCGCGCACCTGAAGATAACCGACCGAGCTCATGGCGCGCGTTTCGCCGTAACCCCGCTCGAGGAGCGAGCGCACCTCTTCGACGAATCCTCGCTCAAAGAGGCCGCGGGTGCGCCGGAGCAGGCGCGCGTCGTAATCCTCCCGGGGCCAGTCGATTCCGACGAAGAGAGGGCGGTAGCGCTCGGAGCGGAAGCCGTGTGCCTCTTGTAAGGCGCTCATCTTTTGGCCGCTCGCTTCGAAGACCTCGAGGGCGCGGCTTACGCGCACGAAATCGTTCGGATGAAGGCGCGCGGCGCTCTCAGGATCGACCGCCCTGAGACGCTCATGCAGCGCTCTTCTCCCTTCGCGCATGACGAGTTCTGCGTGGGCCCGGCGGAGCTCCGGCTGGGCCTCGGGGGCATCAGCGAGCCCGTAGAGGAGCGCTCGGTGCCAGAGGAACGTTCCTCCGCACAGGATGACCCGCTTGCCGCGAGCGGCGATGTCGGAGATGACTCGATCTGCTTGTGCCTGGAATTGGCTCGCTTCAAGAGGATCGGTCGGATCCTGGCTGGAGATGAGATGATGAGGGACGCGGGCGAGCTCCTCGGGGGTCGGCTTTCCGGACCCGACATCGAAATGGCGATAGACCTGGACGCTGTCGACGCTGACGATCTCGGCGTTCAGGCGCGGGGCGAGACTGAGGGCGAGATCTGTCTTCCCCGAAGCGGTCGGCCCGACCAAGACGAGGACCGACAGAAGGCTCATCCTCCCCGGCTCCTACGTTTTGCACCCGGTGCGGGGACAGCACTCTGTTCTTGGTCCGTGGTGCGTCGCTCACCGGACTCGCGGGGCCTCGGCGCCTCGGGCTCCTCCGCGGAGAGTTTGGCTTTTGTGGGGCGCTGAGTTTCGCCCGAGTCTTGGGGCTCTTGGGTGAAGATGGACGCTTCGGGAGCGGAGGGTTCGCTGCTCCTTTCGGGGCGCTCGGAGCTGGGCACGGGCTCCGCTCTGCCGCCGTCGAGCTCCTCGAAGGAAACGCGGTGGACGATCGGAGAAGGGCCTTCGAACGTGGCGCCGAGCTCGTCGAAGTTCGAGAGCAAACTCGAGGCTTCGCCGGGGCCGAGGGTCTGGCCCCGCTTCAGACAGAAGGCATCGCCGAGGCATGCGGTGAGCTTTCGGAGCCGCTCGTGCGGAGAGAGGTCAGCACTCTCGCGGAGAGTTTGGCTGACGATGGCGAGGACCGCCTCTGGCGGAGCGTGCGAAAGGGCGTCGGGGACGGAGTGAATGGTGGCGACGGTATCGCTCTTTGCGCGCACCTCGATGCCGAGCTGAGTGAGGGGTTCAGCGAGGCTGAGGACGTGCTCGAGCCCTTCGGGCACGACGACTTGAATCGGGAAGAGCAGGGACTGAGCCCGCGTGCGCCCTTCGAGAAAATCATTCCAGAGTCTTGAGCAGAGGACACGTTCTGCCAGGCGCGCCTGATCGAGGATGACGAGTCCCTCGCGCCCTTCGCAGATGAGATAGCTGCGACGGAGCTGAGCGATGAAACGGAGACGACTGCGTCCCGGCTGAGCCGAATCTTTGAGCTCGAAGGCGCGCAAGGTCTCCGGACGAATCGACGGAACCTCCTCGGCCACACTCGCGCGCACGCGGAGCGTCTGGCGCTCTTCGGGAGGACTCAGCGGAGCTTCGGCGCGGGGAGAGGGCGCTCGGTCCCGCGAAAAGGGGCGCACGTTCGGGGCGCTGGCCTTGGTCAAGGTCTCCTCGGTCGCGTACCCGAGCTCCTTCGAGAGGACCTGGAAGAGAGCGTCGAAGACGGCGCGGGCCTCTGCGAAGCGCACTTCGAGTTTCTGGGGGTGGACGTTGATGTCGACGAGGTGCGGCGGCAAGTCGAGGAAGACGACGCCGACCGGGTAGCGCCCTCGTTCGAGAGTGGAGCCGTAGGTTTGGGCCACAGCTTGGGCGAGGGCGCGATCGCGCACCGGGCGCCCATTGACCAAGAAGCGGAGTCCCGATGCGCCGTTTCGCGCAGACTCGGGCCCAGCGAGGAAGGCTTCGATGTGGAGGGGGCCCCGCTCACCGCGCACGTGCCTGAGGTCGTCTCGTTCGAGGACCTGAATGGCGCGCTCTCTCCGGGTCTTTACCTTGGGGAGCTTGCGTACGGTGCGCCCATCTCGCGACAGCACGAAGGTCACCTCCGGTCGACCGAGCGCCAGTGCCACGAACACGTCACTCACATGACCGCTCTCGGTGCTCGTCGAGCGCAGGAACTTCAGGCGGGCCGGAACGTTGAAGAAGAGGTCTCGGACGCTGACCTTCGTTCCTACGGGGCCTCCTGCGCTCCTGTGCTGCGGGTCTTTGCCGCCGAGCACTGTGACGACGGTGGCCTCGTCACGGGTCGCTTCGCGGGTCGTGAGCTCGAAGCGGCTGACGGAGGCGATGCTCGGCAGCGCCTCCCCGCGGAAGCCGAATGAGCAGAGGGAGTCGAGATCTGTGAAGGCGCGTAGCTTGCTCGTGGCGTGCCGCTGGAGGGCCAGCCGGGCGTCCCCGGGGCTCATGCCGAAGCCGTCGTCGATGACCGTGAGCTCCTTGAGGCCGCCACCGGTCAAGCTGAGCTCGATGCGCGATGCTCCGGCGGCATTCTCGAGGAGCTCCTTGGCGACGCTGGCTGGTCTCTCGACGACCTCACCCGCGGCGATCTGGTTCGCCAGATCGGCGGGCAAGACACTGATTTTCGAGAGGCTGGACATCGAGGGAGGACGAACGACCTACGGGGTCTGTTCGACCGAGACGGGGCTCACCCCCGAAACCTACCGCAGAACCTACGCCTTGTGAGGGGAGAGCGCGCAGGTTCTCCTGCGCAAAAAGAAAAACGCCGCCTCGGCGGGAGGCGGCGCAATACCGGATCGAAGAACTTCCCTCAAGCCTCGATCGGGTAGACCGAGACCTTCTTCTTCGTGCGCGAAGCCCACTCGAACTTCACGACGCCGTCGATGAGCGAATAGAGAGTGAAGTCTTTGGCGCGACCGACATTGTTGCCGGGGTCAACGCTCTGGCCAACCTGGCGGATGATGATGCCGCCTGCGCTGATGGTCTGGCCTCCGAAGACCTTCACTCCGCGGTGTTGCGCATTTGAATCGCGACCGTTGCGTGTGGAGCCGCCGCCCTTTTTATGTGCCATTAGCCGAGGACCTCCGTGATCTTCACTGCGGTGAAGGATTGACGATGACCGTTCTTGCGGCGGTGCTTCTTCCGGCGCTTGAACTTGAAGATGACGAGTTTCTCGCCGCGACCTTGTGCGACGATCTCACCTTCGACCTTGGCACCCGACACGAGCGGAGCGCCGAACTTCGGGCTGTCTCCGCCGAGGAAGAGGACCTCTTCGAACGTCACCCGATCTCCGGGGGAACCATCCAATTTTTCAATGCGAAGAACGTCGCCGGGCGAGACCCGGTACTGTTTTCCGCCGGTGCGAATGACTGCGTTTGCCATGGGGAAGGGCCGCGAAAGCTAAACGCGATAACCCCCGGGCGCAAGGATCAATCGCCGATCTCTCGGCAGGAATTCTGCAGCATTCCTCTTTTCTTTCAGGGCGATCTCGGATACGCCCGTTCAGGAGATCGAAGATTCTTTTATAAATTTAGCAGGTTATGTCCCGGGTGTCCAAAGACCGGCCGCCGACTCTCCCGAGGAGCCGACCCCGCGCGAGGCCCGGGTTCGAGGCTGGGGCGGCCCGATCGGGCCGGAGACCCGTCTTCAGGGACCCTGGAGCTGCCCCCAGCGCCCGAGCCAGCGGGAGAGGCCGGAGACCTTCCCCGCGAGCTCGACTTCGATGGCCCCTGGCTCTTCTCGGAACGTCGGGGTGCCGAGACCTCCCGGGACCTTCTGGCCTAGGTCCGCGAGAGCTCGTTCGACGAACTTGCGGAGCTCGGGTCGCCCCTCGTCAGCGCAGTCGATCCGCGCCTTCACCGTTCCGCTGGGCAATAAGGTCGCGAACCCCCCGCGGGCGTGGCGGAGAGGAGAGCGGGCCCCTTCAGGGCCCGCCGCTTCGAGCCAATCGGGGGGCAAGACGAGGGTCGCGTGGGCGAGAGCGCCTTCGGCCGGCGGGGGAAACGCTCGATGAGGAGAGGGGGGGAGATCTTTGTCATCGAGGAGCAACGCGCGCACGAGCCCGTCGAGGTCGGGGCTGCCCGTAGCGAAGACCAAGTTCCCGACGGCGCCCCGCTTTTCATGGAGCAAGATTCCGGTCTTCGACTTGAGGAAGTCGATGGCGGGATTCACAGGGGACTCCTGTCCGCCGCTCGCCAAAATCTGCTCACGGGCGCACTCGAAAAAACGCCGTGATACTCCTGCCGCGCCGAGCACGATTTCCGGCGCGTCGTCTGTCGCCCGTGGCGGCAAGATGCCCACAGCGGCGCGCTCGGGCGGAGCAACATCGCCGCAGGAGGGATCGGGGCTGCCAGCGAAGGGGGCTGTTTCTGAGAGGCTCGTGTGGAAGTCGACGATCAGCCAGGCGCCCGTCGGGATGAGCGCGCGAGCCGTCCTCGTGTTCGGCTGCGGGGGAAGCGGGGCTCGGGCCGGGGGCGGCGCTATGGGCGCGCCTGAACCGCTCGAGCGAGCGGCCAAGAGTCCGACCACGATGAGAAGCGCGAGGCCGAGCGCGACGGCAAGCTTCTTCAGGAAGTCGTTCATGCGTCTTGTCCGCGGTCGCCCCGACGTTTTGCCTGACGCTCGACGAACTCGATGACTTTGTGAGCGGGGCGCGAGGCGGTGAGGCGGGCCAGCTCTTGGATGCCGGTCGGGCTCGTGACGTTGATCTCGATGAGCTTCTCGGCGATGAGGTCGAGGCCGACGAACCAAAGACCTCGCTCGCGGAGCGACGGTCCGATCGCCTGGACGAGCTCTTTCTCTCGGGGCGTCAGATCTGTCGCTTCGACGCGGCCTCCGACGTGGATGTTGGCTCGGAAGTCCTCCTCCTGAGGAACGCGGCGAATCACGCCGAGCAGCTCCCCGTCGAGCAACAGAACACGTTTGTCGCCCTCTTTGATGGCGGGTTCGAAGCGCTGCACCATCGCCAAGCGTTTGCCTTCGCCCGTGAGGAGATCGGTGAGAGCTCGGACGTTTTTGTCGCCCTTTGAGAGGCGGACGACGCCGCTCCCGCCGGCCCCGTCGAGGGGTTTCATGACCGCCTCACCGACGCGATCGACAAATGTGAATACGTCGCTCGGCTGGGACGTCACGATCGTTTCGGGCATGAAGTCGAGGTAGTGGAGAGCGAGAAGCTTCTCGTTGGCGTCGCGCAGGGCGCGCGGATGATTCAGGTCCGCTTCGGCCAGATCGAGCACCTGAGTGAGAGCCAAGTAAGCTGCGTCGAAGGGCGGATCCTTGCGAATGAAGATCGCGTCGAAGTCAGCGGCGGGGTGCTCCTCGTACACGCCGAGCTTGACGGCGGGCGCCATGCGCTGGACCTCGACGTGAGCGGAGACAGTGGTCACGTGTTTGCCGCGCAGGCCCACCTGAGCCGGGAGGCAGTGGTAACATTGATGACCGCGCTCCTTCGCCGCCTCCATAAAGGCGAACGAGGTGTCTTTGTCCGGGAGCATGGAGTGCGCGGGATCCATCACGAAGAGAAAGCGCATGACCTTCGGAAGGTAGTACCAAACGGAGCCTCACCCAAAAGGGCGCTCCGAGCCGGTCGCTGACGAGGCGTGGCTTCGTGCTCCTCGAGACGGGGCTGCCCCGTGACGGTCGTTTTTTCCGGCGGTCCCTTGGGCTCCTCTCGTGACGGCGGGCGCCGGGTCGGATAAGTGAAAGAGATGGCCTTGCGAGTCCGGAGCACCGTCCCTTTTGTGCTCGTCCTTTGCGCGCTCATGCTCGCGCGAGCGCCCCGGCTTCAAGCGGGGGTCCCGGGGGCCGCGGTAGCGACGGAGAATGCGACGGCGACTCGAGACGCCCTGGCCATCTTGGACGCAGGTGGTTCGGCGGCGGACGCGGCTATCGTGGCGGCGCTCGTCGCGGGGGTGACGGCTCCGACTTCGAGCGGGCTCGGGGGCGGAGGATTTGCGATGTTCTGGGATGAGAAGGCTCAGAAGATGAGTGTGCTCGACTTCCGCGAGCGCGCTCCCCGGGCCATCAGTCCCGCCGAGTTTGAAAACAGGCCATTGCCTCCCGGCGAGGAAGGGCGACTCGTGGGGACGCCGAGTGAACTCGCCGGGCTCATCGAGCTGCACCGTCGCGCTGGAAAGCTCCCATTTTCGGCGCTCGTGAAGAAGGCCGAGGCGCGCGCGAGAAATGGCTTTGTCGTCTCGCAGCACCTCGCGGCCATGCTCGGCTACGGCGAGAAGAAGCTCGCGCGCAGCCCTCAGCTGAAATCCCTCTTTTTCCCGAAGGGCAAGGCCGCCGTCGTCGGACAACGGGTCGTCAATACTGAGCTCGCTGAGACGCTGGCGCGCATCGCGCGCGAGGGAGGTTCGGTCATGACAGAGGGGCCGCTCGCCCTTCAAATGGTCGAAGCGACGCAGGCCGCGGCGGGCGCTCTGACCCTCGAGGATCTCGCTGAGTATCGAGTCGTCGAGCGGGAGCCGCTCAGGATTCGTTACGACGGCAAGGACGTCTACACGATGCCCCCGCCGTCGGCCGGAGGCCTGATGGTCGCTGAGCTCTTGATGATGTTTTCTCCCGATGAGCTCCGTACGCTCGGCTTCGGGACGCCCGCCTATCAACATCTCCTCGCAGAGGGCATGCGCGGGGCCATCGCCGATCGCATGAGGTACATCGGCGATCCGGATATTGAGAAGGTCGATCTCCAGGCGCTCATGGACGAGCGCCGGCTGGCCGCCCGCAAGGCGAAAATTGCCCTAGACCGCACCCATGCCCTCCCCTTGTTTGGCCAGGAAGAACACGGCACCCACCACCTGGTCACAAGCGACCGTTCGGGGAACGTCGTCTCTCTCACGACCACCGTAAATCGACTCTTCGGGTCGACTCTGGTGACCGCGAGCGGCGGCGTTGTCCTCAACGATCAGCTCGACGACTTCACGAAGCAGGCCGACGTCCTGCCCTTCGGCATGAAGGAGAGTCCGAACAGGCCCCGGCCTCTGGCGCGTCCCGTCTCGAGCATGACCCCGACCATCGTGATCGAAGGGGGGCAGGCCGTGCTCGCTCTGGGCGGCTCCGGCGGCATGACGATCCCGACCAACGTGTCCCAAGTCTTGCTCGGTTGCCTCGTCTTCGGTCAAACCCCTGACCAAGCCGTGCGCGCGCCGCGCATCCTGATCCCCCTAGGTCCGGACACGATCATGGTCGATCCGGGCACCCCCGAGCAGCACAAGGAGGACCTCGCGTTTCGCGGAGAGCGAGTCGCGGAGGCGAGGTTTAGGTCCCACGCGGTCCAGGTCCTCTCGAGGCGCGACGGGGTGGTCCGCGCTGCCTCCGATCCGCGCAAGTTTGGAGAGGCGCTGGTCCATTGATGGAATCACGGACGGCGCGGGCGCAGGGTGAGAGGGTGAGATTGTGATTCGAAAGGTCTTGGCGATTGCGATCGTCGTGCTCGCGCTCGCGCGCTTGCTCGTCCTGCCGCGTTTCGCGCAGCTTCGAAAGAAGCTCGATCGTGTCATCAACGCGACTCTCATCGCGCTCGTCTTGGTGTACGGCGTGGAGCTTCTTCGTCGCGTCTTCTGAAGAGAGCGGGGGCGGAGAGCTCGGGCTCCCGCTGGTGCGCTTCGAGGGAGACAACGGGGGCGCGCGGGGGCCTGCTCACCTCTGAATAAACAACTAGGACTGGCCGTTCGAGCCGATAGGGAGCGCGGTGCCCGAGCGGGAGTCGGCTCGTGAGTATCGAGCGCATCTTGGGGAAACGGGGCCGATCTCTCCCAGAAGTGTGGACCTGGGACGCTCCGCAGGGGCGAAGTTTGGTGGAGGTTTGTGCATCAGCTAGGGTCCTCTCGTAGAAAGTCCTTCGGTCCCCAGGAACGACCCAAGAGCGATGCGGACCCTTCTTTCAGTTTTGCCCGAACAAATCCGCAGCGTACGGCGCGGTGATCATAGTTGGCTCTCTGGGACTCTCTTCGGAGCCGCTCTGGTTTTCGGCACGACGGTCGTCAAGCTCGCCTTCGCGGAGTCGATCGGCTCGCCGACGCCCTTCTTGCTCTACTTCGCTGCTATCATGGGAGCGGCCTATCGCGGAGGGGTGCTCGCGGGCCTGGCGACGACGATCCTTTCCGCGCTGGTCGCGAAGGTCCTTTTCATGCCGAGCGGCGAAGAGGAGCGCCAGCGGGAGCTGGCAGCTGTTTCGGTGTTTCTCTTTGAGGGGCTCTGCATCGCCTCGGTCATGGGCGGGTTCATCGTCCAGCGCACCGCGGCGCGGCGCGCCGTGCACGAGGCGGAGCTCGCGACTGCCCAACGAGATCTTGTTCTGTCAGGCGTCGGAGAAGGGATCGCCCTGCAAGATCCGCAGGGGAACATCCTCTATGCGAACCGTTTGGCGGCAGAAACCGCGGGTTGTTCGTCAGTGGAGGAGTTCCTCGCCCTCGAGCCCGTCGAGGTGGTCCGCAGGCTGAAATTCCAGGATGCGGAGGGGCGGCCGTTGCCGCTCGAGGAGCTACCGGGCAGGCGTCTCATCCAGGGGCTCTCCGCCCCCGAGCTCTCCGTACGTTTCCACAGGCACGGCGATGATAAGGAGCGCTGGGGGATCGTTCGCGCGAACGCTCTTCGCGACGAACAGGGCCGCGTTCAGTATGTCGTGAACCTGTTCCGTGACGTGACTGAGGCCAGGGAGCACGAAGCGGAGCTCAGCCTCGCGCGCGAGTGGTTTCAGATTGCGCTCAGAAGTATCGGGGACGCTGTTATCGCGACTGACCCCGAGGGCAACATCAATCTGCTCAACCCGATCGCTGAACAGCTTACGGGTTGGAAAGCAGAAGATGCTCTCGGAAGGCCTCTCGAGGACGTGTTCAAGATCATTCGAGAGGGATCCCGGGAGACCGTGGAGAGCCCGGTAAGGCAGGTGCTCCGGAGTGGCTCGATCGTGGGCCTCGCGAACCATACGTTGCTGCTGCGTCCGGACGGCAGCGAGATTGCCATCGACGACAGCGCTTCGCCGATCCGAGCCTCGAATGACGAGCTTGCAGGGGTCATCTTGGTTTTCCGTGACGTCTCGCCGAAGCGGGCGGACGAAGCTCGCGCGGCGTTCTTGGCTCGCGCGACCGAGGAGCTGAACTCGAGCCTCGACTACCGAGAGACTCTCGCCACCGTGGCGCGCTTGGCGGTGCCCGCGATGGCTGACTGGTGCGCCGTTGATATTCAGGAAGACGGAACGCTGACGCGCCTCGCAGTAGCTCACGTCGACCCCGAGAAAGTCGAACGTCTGCGCGAACTTGAGCGCCGTTATCCGGCGGACCCCGAGGCGCCGAACGGAGTGCATCACATTCTTCGGACGGGAGAGTCCGAGATGATCGAGGAAATCCCTCGTGAGGTGCTCGAAGCTCAGGCGCGCGACGAGGAGCACAAGGGGGCCATCCTTGAGCTCGGCCTCGGCTCCTATATTGGCGTTCCGCTGAAGAGGCTCGGCGAGCCGTTCGGCGTGATCACCCTGGTCATGGCCGAGTCGAAGCGGCGCTACGGCGAAAAAGACCTGGCTGTGGCGCAGACCCTCGCGGATCGCGCTTCCTTGGCCGTCGAGAACGCGAGGCTTTATCGCGACGCGATGGGCGCGCGCGAGATCGCCGAAGCTGCGAGCCGGACCAAAGATGAGTTCCTCGCGATGCTCGGTCACGAGCTCCGAAATCCCCTCGCGCCGATCCGTTCAGCGCTCGAACTGATGAGCTCGCTCCCCGGGGACGGTCACGACCGAGAGGTTGCCATCATTCAACGACAGACGGACCACCTCGTTCGTTTGGTCGACGATCTGCTCGACGTCGCGCGCATCACCCACGGTCGCCTTGAGCTCGAACGTCGCCCTGCTGCCATCTCCGAAATCATCGAGCGCGCCCTCGAAGTGACCTGGCCGCCGGGCGCTCACGCGACGCATCAACTCCACGTCGAGATCCCCGTCGACTTTTCGATCGAGTGTGACTTCGTGCGACTATCCCAGGTCGTCGCGAACCTCGTTCACAACTCGATCAAGTACACTTCGCGAGGCGGGAACATCTGGATTTTGGCCAAGAGCGACAACAAGCACGCTACGATCACGGTGCGCGACGACGGCATGGGCATTGATCCGGCGACGCTTGACCAGGTGTTCCAGCGTTTCGTCCAGGCGCCTCAGGCGCTCGACCGAGCGCAGGGAGGCCTAGGGCTTGGGCTCTCGATCGTACAAGGTATCGTCTCGGCCCACGGCGGGCGAGTGTCCGCGCGAAGCGACGGGCTCGGTCAGGGAACCGAGGTCACTGTCGAGCTCCCCCTCGGGCGCATCTCGATCCCGCCGCAGATGGAGCGCGCGAAGAAGACCGTGACTCCCGCGCGCATCCTGATCGTCGACGACAATCGAGACGCCTGTGAGCTGCTCGCTGCCCTCCTCGAGCTCGAGGGACACGCGGTCTCGACGGCATTTGACGGCCCGAGTGCTCTTTCTGTCGCCGATCGCGAGAAGCCGGAAGTAGCGCTGCTCGACGTGGGGCTGCCAGGGATGAGCGGCTACGAGCTCGGTCAACGCCTCCGGAGTCTCCCGGGCCTCGAAGACATTCGCATCGTTGCTGTCACCGGGTACGGTCGCCCTCAAGATCACGAACGCTCCCAGCGTGAGTCCTTCCTCGCGCATCTCGTCAAACCGATCGACCTGGACTCCCTGCGCGCAGTGCTCGCCCTCGGTCAAAAAGAGGCGCCATCAGGGGCGAGTTAGCTGCCCAGATGGGGGCTGAGCTCCGGTCGGCCTTTCCGAGGGCGCAGGGGGAGCGCGGGTACACTCTCTCGGGAGCGGGGCGCGGGCGAGTTCTGACGGATGGGGAGCCCGCTCGTATGGGACCAAGCGGGCTTCGGGTGACGGGCTCAGCACCAGCGGACGCGGGCGCGGTACGTGAGCTTCGTCTTGCCTCGTTTGGGGACACTCACGTCGAAGGTGTGAAGTGAAGAGCTCTCCTTCTTTGCGGGATGGCTTGACTCGACGATGGTAAAGTCACCACTTGCCGGCTCACGGACCTCGACGGTGACGTTTTCGTCCTTGTGGTTACGGAGTTCGATTTCCCAAGCGGACTCGGAGCTACAAGTTCCGAGCGAACGCCATTCGGTCTGCTTCCGATCGGCGACAACGTCGAAGGCCTCTCCGACCTTGATGTGGAGCTTTTCGTC
>Ga0182837_1079_pt1 | contig 15025 bp, 14 predicted proteins | sample Passage237B_FD_121822 | JGI IMG/M metagenome (GOLD analysis project Ga0182837, IMG submission 121822) | reverse complement strand
AGCGAGGCTCCGAGAGCCCGAGAACGAAGCGAGCGCGCCATCAGGCACAAAGCCTAGCCGGGCGGTCGCCCCCGGGGGGTCCGACAAATGTCGGATGCCCGCTCCGCCCCGGCGTCTTAGAGAGTGAGGTCATCCGGTGATAACCTCAGGGAGCTCGCCGTTTTCCCCGGAAGGCGCCCTTTCGACCCGTGGCACGATCCGCCCCCACCTCTCCCACGCAGTCGAGCCAGCTCGGGCTCCAGATCGCCTTGGGCGCGCTGCTCGGGCTCCTCTATACGATCGTCGACGCCTACCTCGATCGCCAGCTCGGCATCGCCGGGTCCAGCCCCGCGAGCCTGATCGAAGTGATCCATACGGTGATCGACTTCGTCCTGCCGACGCTCACCGGCGCGCTGCTCGCCGTCGCCGCTCACATGTCGCGCCTCAAGGCCCGCATGGCCGAGCTCGAGAAAGAGCGCGTCGAAGATCTCCGAAGTCAGCTGCGCAAGCCAAGCCGTGTGGGTCGTCGCGGCCTCGCTCCTCCACGAGCTGAAAAATCCCCTCCACGCCCTCGGCCTCTTGCTCGACGAAGTGAGCGAGCTCGGTGAGGGCCAAACGGAGGAACGAAAGCGGCTCTTGGACCGCGCCCAAGCCCAGAGCGAGCGCATCTCTCGCGAGCTGAGTCTGCTCCGCTCCTTGCCCTCCGCGCACAACCCGAACCTTCCCTTAGCGGAACTTTCAGACGTCTTCGCCGCCACCCTCCGCGCGCGAGAGAGCCTCGCCTCCGCCCAAGGGATCAGCCTCAGCGTCTCGAAGAACCCGCCTCCTGCCCTCGCGAGTCCCGAGTACCTGCGCATCATCTTGGACAACCTGCTCGACAACGCCTTCGAGGCCCTGCGCGATACGCGGGGAGGCTCCATCACGCTCGACGCGGAGCAGAGCGGAGAAAAGGTCCGCATCCGGCTCGAAGACAGCGGTCCCGGAGTCTCCGAAGAGGTCGCCGAACATCTCTTCGAGCCCCTTTGGTCCAGTAAACCCCATGGTCTCGGGCTCGGTCTCGCCACAGCGCGGGCGCTTGCGCGCTCCATGGGTGGCGATCTCGTCTACCGACGCGGCCCTTGTGTGTCCTATTTCGAGCTCGAGCTCCGGGGAGCTCCATGAGGCGGGCGAAATGAGCGCGCAGAGCGGCGGAACGTCGAAGAACGGAGCGCTCCTCCTCGTCGAGGATGACGACGACGCGCGCGCCTCCCTCGGTCGTTCGTTAACGAAAGCCGGCTACTCGGTCCTCCTGGCCGCGAGCGTCGAAGAAGCCGAAGAAGCGCTCAATGAAGCGAGCTTCGTTCAAGCAGTCGTCACGGACGTCGTGCTCGGGTCAGACGCCGAAGGGGGACTCCGGCTCCTCTCGTCGGTCCGCAGTCGCGGCGTCGGCGCCCCGGTCATCCTCATCACAGCCTTCGCTGCCCTCGACAACGTAAAGCGCGCCCTGAACTCCGGCGCCTCCTTCCTCCTCGAGAAGCCCTTCCGCGCCGCAGAGCTGCTCGAAGTCATCGAGCGGGTGACCGAAGATCGCCCGGGCGTCCTCTACGCCATCGACCGCGCTCTCGCCGAAGCGGGTCTCACCGAAAAAGAGCTCCAAATTGCCCGCTATCTCTTGAAGGGTCTTCGGAGCGCCGAGATCGCTGAACTCGAGCAGAACAGCGACAAGACCGTCCGCCAGCACATCACGAAGATCTACGCCAAGTGTGGCGTCACGAGCCGCGCTGAATTCTCGAACTGACGCCGGCGGACGCTCAGTCTTGACACTCCCGCCGCGCCACGAAGAGCTCTTGGCCCTTGTCGCCGCTCGACGACAGAAACATCTCGTGGCCATCCGGCGATAGGCGCGCGTCGACTTCTTCGCCCTGTTCGCTCAAGCTCTCTTCGAGAACCGGCTCGCCGAAGGGGGCGCTGATGCGCGATCTCTTCATCGACCAGACGTCAAACTCACCGCGTCGGTCGGAGGTAAAATACAGGGTCAGGCCGTCCGGGGAGAGGGACGGCGAGCGATCTTCCGAGTCGACGCGAGCGGTCGGAACCGGGGCGAGTCCCGAGAAGTTGTAGTTATAGTCTAGGAGGGTCTCCCTCGTCGCCCACCAAATTTCACTCGCCGAAGCATCCGTCTGGCGCGAGGTCGTGAAGAGGATCGTCTTCCGATCGTAGCTCAGCCAGGGTGAGTGTTCGCGGCTCATGGTGTTGAGAGAGTCGATCGGCTTGCGCGCGCCGAAAACTTCCGAGCGATGCTGACGCCAGACGACCCAAAGGTCGCGGGACGAGGGGCCCCCAAATCCTTCGAGCGTGAAGTAGATTTCAAGGCCATCCGCGCTGATAAAAGGCGTGCCCAAGATCGGCGACTGCATCAGATCGACGAGCACCGCCTTTCCAAAAGGCTCACCTCGCGAGGGCCGCTCAGCGATGTAGATCTTCTCGCTGCCTGGGGTACTCGCCGCAAAGGCCAAGAGGAGCCCGTCCGCGGTCACACTCGGCGCATACAGATCCCCCTCCACCGCCAGGCCGCTGATCGGTTCCAGAGATCCAAAGTCTCCCTTGGAACAGGCGCCGGCGATCGTCACGCCTCCCCCGCCCGGGAACGCGCCACCTTGACCGCCGCCCCCGTACCCCGCTGTGCCTCCCCAAGGAGCACCGCCCGAGGTCTTAGCTCCTCCGGATGAGGCGCCACCGGTCGTGGAGCTCGCCCCCGACCCGGTTCCGCCCGAGTTCGCGCGACCTCCCGTGGTCCTTCCCCCTGAGGAGTTCGCGCCGCCGTCCGGCGAATTTCCGCCGCTCGCCGAATCCTCACCGCCCGTGCCCGAGGCCTCGAAGGGCTCGATCCCGAAGTACCCACAGTTCGTAGTCAGACCCGTGACCGAGAGCACCAAGCCCAGGCCACCCGGCGGACCGAGGAGCGGGCTCGGACGCGACTGCTCCGCGCGAGGACCTGGGACGGTTGAGTCATCGGAGAACACCGCTCGGCAAACGCCAGCGCGACCAGGATAGCCCGGGGTCCAAGGACCGCCAATCAACGCGGCCCGGGCCGTGGATTTCCCAGGATTCGCGGATTTTGCGGAGTCTTTACAGAGTTTCAACGGGGTGGGACCCTCTTTCGATTGCGTCCCTTCGCTCACATCCTCAAGGTCTCCGTGGCGCTCGGCTCTTGGGTCGTTCTGCTGTTGATCTTCTGTGGATCGGCGCGGGCGGCGGAGGGTGATTCCCCCGCGCTCTGGACAGCGGAACGAGCGCTCCCCGGTTTTTTCCGAGTTGGACTAGCTCGGAGCCAAGCGCCCGAGGTCGCACTGCGTGCTGGGGTCTCCTACGGATTCATTGACGCCTTCACAGGCCTCTACGGTCCCGGGCATCGTCTCGGCGGCGAAGCCGCTGTCGCTTATGCACCTGTGAAGTGGGGCATGATGGCCCTCGACTTCTCCGGGCGTCTGGATCTGTTCTCCTGGCGCGGAGAAGGAGAAAACGGCACGGGCGAACCTCGACTCACCTTGCGCGGCCTCCTCTGGGAACAAGAGCGCATTGGGCTTGGGCTCCAGGTGGACGCGCGTTTCATCGGCAGCGCCGCCCCTTCGATCGACTTTGAGGCCACAAGTCCTGCGATCGTCGGTCTTTTGCGTGTCACGCCCACAGACAAAAGCGAGCTCGGCGTCGAGCTCGGAGTCCATATTGACCGCTCCGGATACGCCATCGATGTCCCAGAACGCCTGAGCGCAGCGGACCGGGTCACCCTGAGCGCCAGCGCGGGCGCACAGCTCCGCTTCGGACTCGCCTACAGCCAGAGGCTCCCTCCCGAGAAGACCCTCTGGCTCGCCGAGTTCCGGACCGATCTCCTGCTCGACCAGGGAGCCGCCTACCTCGGGCAATCTCCGATGACACTTTCCATCGGCGCTCGCCATCCTCTGCGAGGTGGGCTCGGTCTCGAAGGACGCCTGGAGCTCGGCTTCTCTGCGCGCCCCTCCGAATTCACGAGCGGCGAGTTGATCCCGATCGCTCCTCGGGCAGGTCTTTCGGTGGCGCTCCTTTGGGCCCCGGAGAAAAAACAGCCGCCCGCCCCGAAAGTCCCCCAGCCCGAAGAAGAGCCACCGCCTCCCCCGCCCCCCGCTCAGAAGGAGGAGCCGAAGCCCGTGCTCGTCGAGATCACCGGGCGCGTCATCGACGAATCAGGAGCGGGCATCCCGGACGCCGAGATCCGCATCGCGCTCGGCGAAGAGCAGCTTCCCTCGGTCTGGACCAACGAAGACGGCTCTTTCCGCATCGAGGGCATTGAGGAGAACAAGACTGTCTCTCTCGAGGTGCACTCAACCGGCTTCGACATCGCGAAGAGGACTCACGAAGCGAAAGGCGAGGCCCCCCTCGAGATCCTCCTCTACGAGGCGCTCCCCCGCGGCTTGGTGCGCGGCAGCGTGCGCGACGTCCTCGGCGGCCCTCTCCCCGCCACCATTCAGATCGAACCGGACGGCCCCACGATCGAAGCTGAGCCCGATGGTTCCTTCCAGGTCGAGCTCGCCCCGGGCACCTATCGCATCATCTTCGACCACCCGGGCTTCGGGCGCGAGATGCGCTCGGTGACCGTTATCGAACACGGCGTCGTCATCCTCAATATCGGGCTCGCCCGCTAACCGTCGCCCAGCTGCGAGCGGCCTCGAGCCTCAGCGAACCAGACGCCCCCCCAAGATCAGGAGCGCGTGGGCTCGAAGGACCGCCTCTGCGTGAGCGAGGCGAGCCTCCACGCTCGGAAAGCGCGCGCCCAAGGGGCCGTCGAGGAGAAGCTGCGCGAGACCGTGCACCAGCGACCAATGGAGGGATATCAGAGGATCGCTTTCGACGTGACAGCCGAGGCTCGGACGGATAGCGACAACCATGGCCTCGAGCTCGGAGAAAGCTCCTCCCGCAGCCTCCTCGGCGGCGGGGAACTTTCCGACTTGGACGAGCTCCGGGCGAAACATGAGGCGAAAGTGAGCAGGCCGGCGCAAGGCAAAGGTCACGTAAGCGAGCCCTTGTCCCAAAAGGCGCTCCTCGAGGCAGGAGGCCCCTCGATGGGCGGCGAGCGCCGCCTCGAGTTCCCGAAATCCAATCTCGACAAGAGCCGCGAGGATCGCCTCGCGATCTCCGAAGTGATGATAGGGAGCTTGGTGGCTGAGGCCGGCTCGACGCGCGACCTCCCGCATGCTGAGCGCGGCGAGGCCTTCTGTCTCGAGCAATGCGACTGCGGCGTCGAGAATGCGGGTGCGCGCGTCGGTCTCCATGGCTGGCATCTTTGGGGGATACCTGACACTGTCAAGTGAATGCCGATGGCATTCGCCGCAAGGCTCTCCCGAGCAGGGCCAGCTGCCGAATCCTCACGCGCGAGACTCCGAGCCACAAAGCGACCGGAGCCCCGAGCACTGTGCTCGGAGCTCCGTGAGGTCAAAGGCGGAGCCCTGCGGGCTCCTCATCGCTTCCGAAAGACGAACGTCTCAGAGTCGGCTGAGGAAGTCGTCGATCACGTCGACCGCGAAGCACGGGATACCGTGGTTCGTGTTGCTGTACTGGGGATCGTTGTGATTGCAAAAGTAGGTCGGCTCACCGCAGCCTTCGAACTCCTTGCAGCCCGGATCGATGTTCCCGCCACACTTAGTGCCGACCTTGAGATCGGTGTCGACCTTGGTCTCAGTGCAGCTGTTGCTCGTGCGGTAGGGGACGATGTCCTTGCGACCGTCACAATCGTCAAGACCGTAAGCGCAGCGCTCCTGATCGTTCAGACCGTGGATGACGAGAGCCGGGACGGGGTCCCATTTGTTGCAGTAAACAGAGGAGGCGATCGGCACCACGGCGTCGAAGTCCTTCACGCCTGCGCAGAGGAGCTGCACGATCATCTGAGCACCGGAGCTGTGTCCGAGAGCCGCCACCCGGTTCTCGTCCACGCACCCGTTCTCGAGGACCTGCTGGTAAGCGGTTTCATAGCGGCTCCGATCTTGCTGGAAATTCCAGCCGCTTCCGGAGGCTTGCAGATAGATCATGACGTTCTTCTGACCGACCGCGGTGTTGCCGAAGTGGTTCTCGAGCTGCGTGTTGTTGTTCCCTGCAGCGTGGAAGGCGAAGACTACGGGATAGGGTTTCGAGCCATCGTAGCCCTGAGGATAACCGACCTTGGCGTTCGAGACGGTGAAGGTTTGTTGGCCCTTGCTGCAGCCGGCGCTGGGCTTGACTGGCGGTTTGTCTCCGCCATCGCCACTGCCGCCGGTTCCCGTGTCACTCCCTCCGGATCCGGTACCGCCCGTCGTCGTGGGCGCACCACCATCAGAAGTCGACGCGCCTCCTGCGGCTGAGCCGCCGGCCGAGCTGCCACCGGTCGTCGACCCCCCGGCCGAACTGCCGCCCGCAGAAGCACCGCCGGAAGCTGCGCCGCCGCTCGGCCCACCATTCGGAGCGCCGCCACTCGGGCCGCCGCCACTCGCAACACCGCCCACTCCCGGATCCCCTCCGCCCGATCCTTGTTCTTCTCCGGGCTCGAGACCCTGAGAACAAGCGAGGGCCAAAGGAAGCGCCGAAACGGCGAAAGCGACAAAATAGCGGAAAGGAGAGCGGCGCATAGAAGGCCGGATCGTAGTTCCGTCCTCACTGAACGACAAGCGACAATTTCCCCCCTGTTTTCTGGAAATTTTCTAGCGCTGCGACGCGAGGCGTCGCCTCGAGCGCGAGCCGTCGCCCCCCTCAAGCGCGAGCCGTCGTCCCTCATGCGCAAGCCCTCTTGCGTCTCGCCGTGTTCCCACCGGCCGGCTCGTCCAGCCACCGCCACTTGACAGTGTCAAGCCGCCAAGATAGACACTGTCAAGTCAGGAGACACCACATGCACCACCAGACTCGACTCTTCCTCGGAATCACCCTGCTGACCGTCCCGACCATCGTCTACGGCGGCCTGACCCTGCTCGGCGTCGTCACGGGCGGAAGCGCCGGCCTCCCGGGCCCCTCCTCGCTCACCGCCGCCCAGGCCGCGCTCTACCGAGCCGGCCACGCCCACGCCGGAGTCCTCCTCCTCCTTTCCCTGATCCTGCAGATGGCCCTCGAGCACTCGACATTGTCGCCCGAGTTGCGTCTCGCAGCGCGCATCGCCGCACCAGCAGCCGCCGTGCTCCTGTCCGGAGGATTCTTCGGCCTGGCGCACCTACCCGCCCTGTCGGTGCTCCTCTATCTCGGCGCTCTGCTCGTGATCTTCGCGACCGTCACGACAGGCGTGGGTCTTCTTCGTCAGGCCCCGTAGCGGCGCCGCGAGAGTGGCTCCTTCCTTTTCGCAACCCGATTGCATTCGGGCCCCGAGCGGCGTTCTATGGATGAGACGCCATGGCCCCTGTTCCTTCTGCCCCCCTCGGCTCCATCCGCGCCAGCTACCAAGTCCTCGTTCCCGCTCGCGGCGTTGGCCCCCTTGCCGTCCATGAGTTCGCGGTCCTCGGGTTCATGACGGGCGGCCGCGGAGTTCTCCAGCAGCGCGGGCGACACTCAATGGAAGCAGGTGATGTCTTTGTCATCCCGAGCGGCGAGCGTCACCGCCTCATCGAAGGCCAAAGCCCCGAGGCCTGGGGCATCCGGTTTGCGCCAGCGTGCTTCGGACACGGAGGCCTGGAAGGGCTCCTCACCCCCTTCACCCGCGTCAGTTTCGGCGCCTCCCCGATTTTGCGAATCACGCCCGATCGTCAAGAACCTCTCCATCGGCTCTGCGCTGAGCTGGAGCGCGAGACCACCCGCTCGGGCGCGCGTCACGCGGAGCTCGCGGCCCAGAGCCTCCTGACGCTCATCCTCACCGAGGTCTCCCGCGCGAACTGTAAGGAAATGGGCGCCGCGGCGCAGCTCAGTCCCTCCCTCACCAGTCGCGCGCTTCGCTTCATCGAAGAGAATTGCCTCGAGCCGATCTCGCTCCGTGACGTCGCGAACGCCCTCGAAAGGTCCCCTGCGCACGTCGCGACAACGGTCAAACAGGCCACGGGTAAGACTGTGCTCGAGTGGATCATCTCGGGTCGCCTCACAGAAGCGCGGCGCCGACTTCTCCATACCGATGAGCGAATCGACATCATCGCTGAGCGCGTCGGTTACGCCGACCCGAACCACTTCATCCGTATGTTTCGCCGCGTCCACGGCGTCACTCCGAGCGCCTATCGAGCCCGCGCCCAGGGCAAGGCGAAGGCCCCGGCCGAGCCCCTCGGCCGCTCTTCGAGGAGCTCGAGGCCAATTGCGGAGTCGGCGAGCGCGGCGCGCGCATCTTCGAGCGAAGGCTGAGTTTGACCAGCGGCTGATTCCTCATCGATCCCCCGTATCGGTAGGTAGCGCCCCCTCGCGCAAGAGCTCGGCGGTGACATCTACGTTGAGCACGGCGGAGGCCTGCATCGCGCTTGCAGCTGCGATGATGGCCCCTTGCATACGCGTGGTCAGATCGCCCGCGGCGTAGATGCCCGGACGCGACGTCTCGCGAGTCATGGGATCGACGCGTACGAAGCCACTTTCGTCGAGCTCGAGTCCAAGAGAAGCGACAAGCGAGACCTGCTTTTGTGGCGGGTGCGCGTAGAAGATCTCACAAGGGACACGCGTTCCATCCGCGAGAAGAACCGCTTCGAGCTGCTCATCTTTGCCGACCAGTCGCAGAACGGGACTCTCAAAGATACGTACCCCGGCCCCTCTCAAAGTCGCCACGGCTTCAGCAGGCAGCTCGAACTCCGCCTCCTGAAACACACAGACGTCCCTCGCGAGGCCGCGCAGCTGGAGCACGAAGGGCAAGAAGTGCCCGAGATTTTCCGCCCGCAAGAGGTAACCCCAGGTCCGTTCTTTGACCTCCCAGCCGTGACAATAGGGGCACTGGAAGATCGCGTGCCCCCAGAGCTCCTTGAATCCCTCGATCGGAAGCATCTCATCGACCATTCCAGCGCAGAGGAGGATGCGCCGAGCTCTCAGGGTCTCCTCCCCAGAGGTCAAAGCGAAGCTTCCTTGGCTCCCCGCGATCCGATCGATCTGCACGTCGCGCACCGTCACGTTCGGATAGGCCTCGAGCTCTGCTCGCGCGATCCGCCGAAATTCTTCCGGCGGCGTGCCGTCTCGAGTGACAAAATTGTGAATCTCGACGGCGCGGGCGTTCCTGCGCCGACCCGAGTCGCAAAGAAAAACCCTTCTCCTCATGCGGCCCAGCGCCAGCGCCGCCGAAAGCCCTGCCGGGCCTCCTCCAATGATCGCCACATCGTATGACATCTCTATCTCCTCTCCCGAGCGCGAAGTCCGGTGCGGCAGACCTGCCTCCCGCTTTGCCCGCGCGCTCGGAGTGTCGTACTCGCGCGGCGCCCGAGAGACGAGGGGCACGATTTCGATGAAATCGACGGATCGTTCGGGCCAGCGCGTTTTCCCCACCTCGGGCGCGCGTCTTGGCCTTTTTTTGCGAACTCCGCCGGGGTGGTATGCTGAGAGAAGCGATGCCCGAAACCGACCGCGAACCGAGAGAAGATTGTTCGATTCGCGTACCGTCTCCGCCCACGAGACGGGAACGGGGGGTGCTCTGGGTGGTCCTTTTGACCGCCGTGATGATGGTCATCGAGATCGCCTTTGGATACGCGACAGGCTCAATGGCGCTGCTCGCCGATGGCTGGCACATGGCCACGCACGTCGGGGCGCTCGGCCTCGCCAGCCTGACCTATTGGTTCTCGCGGCGCTTCGCGCTCCATCCCGCTTTCGCTTTTGGCACCGGAAAGGTGCGCGCGCTCGGGGGCTACACGAGCGCGGTAGCGCTCGGCTTCGTCGCCCTCACGATGGCCTTCGAGTCCATCGAGCGGCTCATCTCCCCCGAGGACATCGATTTCGCGAGCTCACTCCCCGTCGCCGTGCTCGGGCTCGTCGTGAACCTCGTGAGCGCCCTGCTCCTGCACAGTCACGATGACGGTCACGACCATGAGCACGGCCATGAGCACGAGTCCCACAGCGAGGGGCATGGCCACGGTCAACATCACGGCCATGGCCACGATCACAATCACCGCGCCGCCCTCCTTCATGTCATCGCTGATGCCTTGACGAGCGTGCTCGCCATCGCAGCGCTCTTGGCCGGGCGTTATTACGGCTGGCTCTGGCTCGATCCCATTACGGGAATCGTCGGCGGCGTGCTGATTGTGGTCTGGGCAGTCAGCCTCGCCCGCCACGCTGCTCTCGAGCTCCTCGACGCGACTTCCATCGCGCCCCTCGAACAAGAGATTCGGCGTTCCCTCGAGCAGGTCGACGACGTGCGCGTCCACGATCTGCACGTCTGGTCCCTCGGCGGAGCGAAGATGAGCTGTATCGCGACGGTCGAGTCAAAGACTCCCCGAGACCCCGAGGTCTACCGAGCTCAGCTCAAGCGCTTCGCCCTCGCTCACCTGACGATTGAAGTGCGGAGCCCCACGGGCAGCCCCGCCGCGAGCTGAACGTGCCCGCGACCTGAGGGCGCCCCGCAGGAAGGCTCCGCGGCGCGTAGGGCCTCGCCCGGTCGAGCGTCCGCGGAAAGGCTCTTTAGAGATAGGTCATCGCTTGTCGGAGAGCCGCTCGGGCGTCGGGGCCGCTTGCGACCTTCTCGTGCGCAACGATCATCCGCACCAGGTCTTCTCGAGACGCGTACCGCTCCAGCTGAGCGCGGACGGCGCTCTTGTCTTTGATGATCGTCCACTTGGTCAATCGGGAGACCCGCGGACCCGGCGCGGAGCCGAGGATCGTCGTGAACAGATAGCCCAGAAAGTCGGTCTTCTTGTCCATATTGAAGATCACGTCGTTGAAGACGAGGGTGAGCCCGTCTCCCGATCGCACCAGCATGACGCCCTCTTTGTCGTCCACGCCCTCGAGACGCTCGAACTGAACGCTCGGGTCGACGCTCGAATACTCATCCATCGTTAGGTCCACGGGCAGAACCTCTTCCACAAGTTTACGCGAACCGCGCGGAGCTATGACCTTCGCTTTCGGATAGCGATCTTTATAGACCTTCGAGTCGAGGCGATGGTACCCGCTCGGGGCGACGAGCAGCGCGGGATCACCGAGACTCTCAAGTTGCTTCATCGAAGCATCATCGAGAGCGATCGGGTTATGGAGGACGAGCTCTCCGCTCTGCAGACGCACGACTACCATGTTCCGCTTCAGAGACATGTTGGGCAAAGAACCCCACACGAACCACAGGTTGTCGGCCAATTGCTCGAGCGAGCCATGCTTTAGGACAGTCCAACTTTCATGAGCCTTCGCCATGAGCGAGTTTTACTCCTGTTTTTGGCCCCAATCGAGACCAGGCCACAGCTGCCTCTTGACCCCTTTTTAGCCCCGAGAGGCGCGTTCTTGGACCCAAGAGGCCCGCGCCCTCATTCGTGAGAAGACACTACGTCCGAGGGACCACCCCAGGCGACCCGGAAGGACGATTTTGTCTCTCACCATCGAATCACCATTTCCCAATTTCACCAAAACCTCGACCGCCCAAGTTATATCGAGGCGGAGACAATGCCAAGCGCTTGATAGCGCGCGTATGCATCCCGAAAGAAGCGCTCCTCAAATCAAGCGATCGGGTAACTTCGCAAGTTGACGGAGCGTGCGAATCTCTCTAACTCGCCCGACGCTCGGGATGCTCGCTCTTCGCGCATCCCATGAGTGCGGTGCTCCATTCGGATCATCGTTCCATCAACTCCAGCGCGTCCGGTTGTCGACTCTTCCCTCGTGGGCAGCGGCCTCCGGGCGCGTCCGAGAAAGGCAAATAGATGTTCGCAAGAACCCAAAAAGTACGATCCCTGAGCGCTTGGTTTGGCTTATTTTCCCTGGTTTTGTCCGGTTGCGGCGAAGGAGTCGTCTGGACGGGCGAGGACGAATTCTCCCCGGTCGACTACGAAGCGGCGCCGAGCACTGGTGAGGAGGAGGACTCCGGAGAGCCAACTGGAGGTGGCGTCCTCCTGGCGGAGGATGTCCGAGAAACAGATCAAGCTGTGGTCGATGGCTGGCACAACACGACGCCGACGCAGTGGGCGTTTCGAACAGGCCAGACCTCTGCTCAGGTCAACGCACTCATCAATAGCGGCTTTCGCTTGGTCAGCCTTCAAGTCCAGAGCGCGTCCCCTCTTCTCTTCACCGTCGCGGCGGTTCAGAACACCGGCAGCCACGCCCAGACGAGCTCATGGATCCACGGCGCAACCGCCTATCAACTTGAAGTGACTACGGCCTCGCAGAACCTACGCATCGTCGACGTCCACGCCTATCAGACCGCCGCGGGGACTCGCTTCGCCGCCATTATGGTCCCCAACACGGGCGCCAACGCCAAGAACTGGTGGTGGGCTCATGGCAAGACCCCTGAGGAACTTGGGGAGATCGCGTCGGCCAATGGTGCTCGCCCGATCGACCTGCAATCGTACATCGAAGATGGCGTAAAGAAGTACACCGCAGTTTTCATCGAGAACTCGGGCGCCGACGGGAAAGCCTGGTGGTGGTACTTCGACCGGACCAGTCCCCAGGTCGACGCCATCGTCAACTTCACCGGAGGCTGCCTCACCAGCATCAACCCGACCCCAGAGGAGAACTTCGACGTTCTGCTCCTGCCCTGTGAGGGCACGTTCTGGGAGTGGTGGAATGGCTTCAACGAAGCTGAGGTCAACGCCCGCGCCGAGGCCATGGGTACACGCGTCTTCGACGTGAAATACCTCGGACCGAACCGCTTCGTCTCGCTGCATATCGAGAACTCCGACGCCGAGGCAATTCGGCTCCGCTCGCGATTGCGCGGCTCTTCGCCGCGTGGCGAGCTCGGCTTCATGGTGAAGCGCGTCGGCGGACCCATCGAGCGCAGCATGAACGTCGACTACGCGTACGATCCTGCGAGCTCGATCAAGACGCTCATCGCCGTTCACGCCCTGCGAGGGATGGAGCATGCAGCGTTCACCCTGAACACGCCGATCAACATGTATGATCCCGGAAACGTCGATTGCCCCCAGAACGCGACTCTTCTGAGCACTCAGGAGTCGATGGGAGACGCGATTTGGCACATGCAAGTCCTATCTGACAATTATCGAACCCGAGCGTTCATGGACCTCTTTAGCAAGCCCGTCCTCGAACAGTTCGGACGCGACCTAGGCATGCAAAAAATCCACATCGTGGACTATCCGGGATGCCCGACCTTCGCAAACCGTTGGTCACTGCGGGACGCCCTGCGGCTCTACGAAGGGATCATGGATGGCTCCATCTTCGTGCAGTCGAGCAGTCGCGACGCGCTGTTCTCTCGTATGCCCGCGGACGGCGGCTCGGCGAGTGCGCTCGACGCCCTGAAGAACATTGTCATCGAAGAAGGCACCGCGTTGGGGAGAACGTCCTCTCAGATCAACGCGTTCAACAACATGCTGCGCGCCCACTACAAAGTCGGGCACCACTATTACCCCCATGTCTACATTCCCCCTCTCATCGATTTGGGAGACATAAGCAACGCGTCGATCTCCGGCATCGCGCGCATCCCGTCGTGCAACGGGTCAGCGATGGTCTATCGTGACTACGTCTGGGGCGCGTTCGTCCACAATGCTACTCACATTGAAGGCAGAGATGCTTTGTTCGGCTCCCAAGCGGAGCCCCTTCGCCTCTCGATCCGAGACGCTCTCACCACCGCCGCCAGCTGCCTCTGAGCTGAGCCGCGTCAACCGACAGCGCCCACTTCCCTCGCGGGGGGTGGGCGCTCTCCCTTTTGTGCGCGCTCAAGAGCCCGTTCTCCGGGGGCCCTTGAGCGGGCCGAGGAGCGAACTCGACGAGATCACCGCGCCTGTTTGCGCAGCTTGAGCGGCGTCGTCACGCCGTAACGCTCGTGCACGCAGGCCGCTTCGAGGGCCTGGCTCGGGCTCACTTCGCCGGCCAATAGTTGCCGATAAGCGAGCAGAGTCTGGGTCACTTCGCGCGGCTTTTCCCAGACAAACTCGACGCGATAGCGGCGCACCCCGAGCTCGAGGAGCTTCGGAACGAGCGGAGCCGCGCTCTGAGCGAGAGCGTTAAACATCGTATTGCGACAGCTCACGTCGACCACAACAGGATGTTCGTGGCCGGCGTAGTCGCGGAGAGCGACCCGGTGCTCCTCGCAAGGGCGACCACAGGAGCGATAATCGGTCCCTTCGCTCAGGATATGCGCGTAGACGCAATGGGAGTTGTGGAAGGTCGCGATGTGGTGATGGAGAGTGATCGCGACGCGGCCCCGAGGAACCCGCTCAAGCAGGTCGAGGAGCTGATCTTTGCTGAGATCGTGGGAGGCGGTGACGGTTTCGAGACCGAGCCCCAGCAAATGGAGCGCGGTGAGAGAGTTTGTGACATTGAGCGAGAAGTCGCCATGAACCGCGAGCTTGCGCGCACCATTTTCCACTCGGTTCCGTGAAAAATGCATGAGCGCGCCGAAATGGCGCACGAGGACGCCTTCTGGCTCGAGGCGCGCGATGCGCCTGTCGAAGGCCTCTTCTCCCGGCTTCTGCACGCGCACAGTGGCCAAAGTGACGCGCAGCCCGGCGCTCCGAGCACGCTCGACAGCGCGCCCAAGCCCGACCATCTCCATCCAATCGAGCTCGACCTCAGCGCCCGGTCCGAGCCCGCTCGCGATCACAGCCTCGAGCTGTTCCTCCGTGCGACACACACAGGAGCCCCGACATCCGCCGTCACAGGCGCGCTGAGCTCTTCGAAGAGTTTCGGCAAACCCGAGCCAGCTTCGATCAGCAAGGGACGCGGCGACCGAAGTCGAACTTCGAGGGTTTCGGCGAGTTCTCTGCGCAGGCGCTTGAGCTCAGAAACCGGCAAATAGAGCCCCGGCGCGAGCGCGCTCAGCTCGAGCGCCTCGAGTCGGAAAGGGGTTCCTCCGAATCCTCCGAGCTTGTCTCGAAGCAGTGCCTCGTCGAGGCCCGCCCCGCCGCGGGCGCGCGTGAGCTTCATGCCCGAAAGGACGCTCGCCGAGAGCGGCACGACGGACTCGGTCGCGCGTGCTTCGACGCAGAGGGCCTCGCCTTCCCCTCCGGAGATCGTGAGCACAAGACCGATGCGTCCACTCACCCCT